>MDSZ01038543.1_pt1 | contig 12108 bp, 11 predicted proteins | sample 811201 | NCBI WGS metagenome assembly MDSZ01 (sample SAMN05326647, study PRJNA326480) | marine metagenome | isolation source: seawater | place: Indian Ocean: North | collected 2010
ATTAAATTAATTACGATAGTATTAGAAATTCCATAATGCCCTGGGAATAAGGAGGGAATGGAATATCTCGATACAGCCCCTATTGCTCCTCCGATTGCTACAATCCCAACAAGTTTAATATCCATAATTAGCCCAATGAGTATTCATTATTCATTACTTCTATCAACATAATTCTTCCGTACTGTTCAAGCGACATAACTCCTCGGAGGTATGTGCGAATCTGTTATGATTGGAGATTATCTCGTCTAATTGACGATGAGGGGTTAGTTATTGATGAAATATATTGGACATCAGATGTAACTGTTCCAAATTTGGTAAGACGATTATTGTTGTTACAAAAAGGTAGAATGAGTCCGGAGGCAAGAATTTTATATGAAAGATTTGATGATGTTGAAGTATGTCCAGAAGGCCATTTAGATGATATTAATTGGCCATCATATAATGAAAATCAACAAAAAATATTTGATGAAGCGACCGTAAAAATGACAAAAATGAAGATTGCTGAATCTTCAGGAGATTTGGATAAAAGATTAGACATGTTGGTTTCATCGGCAAATGAAATTAGATCTGCTTGGACTACGAGTGAATCCAGATGTGTCGAATGGATTGGATTATTCTTGACAGAGATAAATTTGGATACTAATCGGAAAGAAATTATCAACTCCATAGTTAAATCTGAATCTATTTCTTCGGCAGCAAATCTTTTGGAAACAACTCAACCATTATTTTCGCCCTCGGAAGTTGAATGGGAATCATTGAAAAAACATTGTCAATCAGTGGTTGATTTGACACAAAGAATGAAGCAACATGAAGATGCAATCAGAATACTTACTCTAGATTATATGCCAACTCTTTCATCTTTAATTGGGCCCTTGAGTGCATCGAAGTTGCTAGTTTTGGCTGGAAGTAGGGAGAGATTAGCTAGGATGCCATCAGGTTCGTTACAGGTACTAGGTGCGCATGCCGCAATGGCAGCGCATAGAAAGGGAGCATCTCCACCAAAACATGGATCAATATTATTTTCGTTACCTCAAGTAGGAAAATCTCCAAGATGGGTAAGGGGGAAGGTAGCTAGATTTATTGCTGGAAAAGCAAGCATTGCTGTTAGAATTGACCATTTTGGAGGAATCCCTTGGGGAGACAAAGAAATCTCCAATATTAACAATGATATTGAAAAAATAATTAGCAAGTTTCCAAGACCACCCATAAGGAAATGAAATTATGAAGCGAAGAATTATCTCCTTAGGATGGGGTGCGAGAAAAGAGGGGAGGAATATATGGACTAGAAACGCTGTGAAAGGTGTTTCGGTACGAAAAGAACGTCGAAAGAGAGATGGTAGGAATGAATGGCGTTTATGGGATCCCACTAAATCAAAAATTGCTGCTTCTTTGCTTAGAACCAAATTGGATCCTGCAAGAATTATTCCACAGCCCGGTAATGATTGTCTCTACCTAGGTTCTTCGACTGGCGGAACAGTTAGCCATATTCATGATTGCGTATGCGGATCTAGAAATCATCACAGAGGGAAAATAATAGCCATTGACATCTCTTCAAGAATGATGAGAGAACTGGTGAAATTATCTGAAATAAGACCTGGCATAGTCCCTGTCCTTGCAGATGCAAGAGATATCGCACAAATCTCACCTTTTGTGAATAAAAAAGTGGATTGGATGCATCAAGACTTGAGCATATCCGATCAAGCAAAAACATTTGTAAAAACAGCCGAAATTTTTCTAAAAAATGAAGGTATTGGCCTCCTTAGCCTCAAAGCTGCCAGCGAAAGAGCAGTGGATGGTAGTCTAGAAATACAATATGAAAAGGCTGAAGATATACTAAAAAAATCTAATCTAGATATTATCGAAAAAATTGATTTGAAAGGCCTAGAAGAACAACATGTGTTATTTTATTGCAAGATGAAATGAGTGGATTAACAGTTATAATCATTGAGTAGTACTATTACGGCAAAATATGCCAGAGTTGCCAGAGGTCGAAACTGTGCGTAAGGGACTTGAGAATCATTTGAAAGATAGAGTCATAGTTGACGTTGAATTAAGAAGAAAGGATTTGCGTTTTCCTTTCCCTAATGGATTTGACGAAATAATGAAAGGGAAGAAGATATTGAAAATTGAAAGAAGAGCAAAATATTTGTTGATTAGGCTTTCAGGAGGAATAACTTGGCTATGTCACTTAGGAATGAGTGGAAGATGGACGCTAATTGGAGATGGTAAAGAAGCAGTTCCTGGAAGGTTTAACTATGGAGGAGAAATAGGTAGTGGACAAGGCCCTCATGATTGGGTAGTGATTCATCTTGACGATGGAGGAAAGGGCGTTTATTCTGATCATAGAAGATTTGGGATTATGGATATTTTTGATACTAAAAAACAAAATGAGCATAAATTATTGAAGAATATTGGGCCTGAGCCTATGCCTGATTCATTGACTCCAGAAATTCTTTCTGATAAATTAAAAAGAAAAATACCCATAAAAAATGCATTACTTGATCAGAAGATAATTGCAGGTTTAGGAAATATTTACGTTTGTGAAATACTAAACCGGGCAGGAATATCACCAAAGAGGAAAGCTGAAACTTTAGTTAAAAAAAATGGAGTTGGTGAAAGAATAAAGAAATTAGTGTTTGAAATTCATTCAGTGATGATAGAAGCGATAGATGCAGGAGGTTCAACTCTACAGGATTTTAGAGGCGTTGAGGGAGATGATGCATTGGGCTATTTTCCTAACTCATTTGTAGTATATGGTAGAGAAGGGGAAGACTGTCTCAAAGAATCATGTAATGGAATAATAAAAAGAATTATTCAATCAAATAGATCAACATTTTACTGTTCAAAATGTCAAAAATGATAAAATTAAACTATTCAATTTTTGTGTTATCTTCAATTCCCTTTATAATCGCATATAGCATTGAATTGAGAGGAGTCGGTATTCCTAAAGATTCTCCCCTGGAAACTATTTCCCCACACAATGAATCAATTTCTGTTTTTTTTCCATTCATTATATCTTGTAACATCGAACAACGATTTTTTTCAGTTGATTTAATAACTGATTTAAGCTTATAAATTAAATCTTCATAATCTACATCAATTCCCGATGATTTGGCAATTATTGATGCTTCCAGCATGGTTGAGCAAGATTGAGTCCAAATATCATTCCGAACTAAAATTTCTCCATTTCTTAAACCTGTTATTGCAGAAATTGGATTTATTGCTATATTGATTAATAACTTAATCCAAATTTCTTTGTCGATATCTTCACTCCACCTTGGAGAAAGATTAGAGGATTCTAACAATGAAATAAAATCATTGATTTTAGGAGATGGAGATTTACCTTCTAATGATCCAAGAATGATGTTTCCCCTGCCTGCCCAATGTACAGAATTCATATCTCTCCAAGCACCATGAGTTATGGTACAACCCAATACGTTACCTTGTCCAATTTTTTTTGAAAGATATTCAGAATGGCCGAGACCATTTTGCAGACTTATGGCAATTCCTTCTTTGGACAATAATTCAGATGCTAGTTGAGTGAGTATAGGAGTAGAGTGGCTTTTTCCACAAATTAATGCGAAATCACAAGAGTTTACTAAATTAATAGGTATCGGGATAGATTCGCTGTCAATTACTGTAAATAATTCAGATGGGAAATGCTCAACTGTCCCTTCTGGGGTGTTTAATGTTAATCCTCTTTCTGAAATTTGTGATGCCATATAACCTTTGGATACGGCTATTAATTCGACACCTGAATCAGCGAGAGCTCCAAGCAACATTCCTCCAATAGAGCCGATTCCTAAAATTGCAATCCTCAATATTAACACCCTTTTACTGGACACCTTACGGAATTGTGTATAATCAAATTATTTTTATCAATAGAAATCCATGATACATAAAACAAAGAGTTGTTAAATTCTTCATCCAATATTATTTCTATTTCTCCAAAAGAATCAATATTATTTGGTACATAGTATTCATCCCAAGCACCAACATTAACTGAATCGCCATACAATTCTACCGAGACTGGGATTGAGAAATTTTCTCTATTATATACTGTAAACGATTTATTAGTTATTCTATTATTAATTGATCCTGGATTAATTATAACATCCAATCCCTCTTCAATAATATACTTATGAATTGGAATAATGCCATCACATATCATTATCCAACCAGAAGAAGGAATGATTATTGTTCCATTAACTATTTCACCTTTTGAGAATTTTATTGGAGTATATTCTTCCAAAGGTAAAGTCCAGTTTGAACCTACTTCTGTTACTACATCACTGGATTTACAAAAAGATGGGTTCTTAGAACCATAAATAATAGAGTATTGTTTATTTTCTGAATTTAGCCAAGAAGGAATTGTCCACTCAGTACCAGAAACATATACAATAGGTTCAGTATTTTTTATTGGCATTAACCACTCAAGTGTAGTATTGTTTTCTCTGATAAATTGAATCTTCGGACCATAACGACGGAATTGTTGATCAACATCATTTGAAGAGAATAAAGCTCCTTCGTGACCGATTAAACATAACTCACTTAGTCCTTCATACACAATTGAAAAGTTTATGAAGTTCCAGAATGGATTTGTCAGAGACAAATTACCCTTATCTCCTGAGATAATATTTAATTTTGTACAAATTATAGGATTATTAGTATTTTCAGAAATTTCCCAGAAAACATTTTCTGGGCCTGAATATAAGTTATTGTATAAAAAAATCATGTGTTCTTCTTCATAACCATTAACATCAATAATTATTCTTAAATAAAATTTTTCTTCGAAGGAATAATTTGGTGTATGTATCGTTATTGTTATTAATTGGTTATTATTTTGAGTTATGTTACTAAAATGACAAAAATTAGACCATTCACAAGTGGAGTTTAATGCCCAATTCTCTGACTGACTTCCTTCGATACTAAACTGTAAAAATCCAGAAACAGGCAAAATTCCTTTTGGACGAATGTCCAAAGTTATGTTTTCCACTCCAAATTGAGGAATTTCCATTTCTGTTTCCCAATTGCTTGTTGATAATCCAGAATCGTATTCTTCTAGAGTTGTAATGGGGGCGAACCCTGGAAATCCAATAATCATTACAGAAACTAGTAGAATAATGATATTGGACTTAAAGTTTTTACTTAGTTCAGTGCTTTGGTTTACTATAAATGGAATAATGCTATTCTCAGGACTAAAACGTTGCCAAGTAGAAAAAGCAATCAGGAATAACCAAGGTAAATAATCAACAAAGGCAAAGATAAACATCATGATTACAAGAGATATGATAAATAAAGTAGTTTGTAGGCTTCCTTTAGACATTTCATTTGGTCCGAAAATAGAATATAATAATCTATCACCAGGAAAACCAGGAATAGGTAGCAAAAGAATCCAACCAATCATTGAAAGTCCTATTCCTGCTATTCCAATAGGATGTAACCATTGTAATTTTAATTCATAATTTTCAAACATTAAAGAAGCAAAGGTTTGAGTAAAGGGATTTAGATCAAATATTATAGGAGAGTTGTCTAAATCTGGCGGCTCATTTGAAGTCATCTTTAGTCCTATCATAGTAAAAATAGAACCCAAGAAGAAAATAGATATTGGCAATATTGACTCAATTATGGCTAATTTTTTACGATTTGGAAATGGTATGTTATCTATTCTTTTTTGAGATAAAATACCAGTTAAACCAAAAGGCCATGTCGGATATAAAATTGGAAATATTATAGGAATAATATGGCCACTATCAATATCAAAATTTTTAGCCATCCAGTACCTTAAATTACTGCATAACAGCAAAGAAAAGATTATTGGAAATGTGAAATAAAACAATGATTGACGGAGGATATTACCATCGAGAATACTATTACCAACATCATATAACCCAAGCCATTCAGCACCAACTATAGTCAGAAAAATAGACATGAGAGTCCAAATTAAAAATTGCTGTAATGTACTAGAAACATTTGGAGAAATTGGTAAATTGATGATACTCAATACAGGTATTCCCTCACTACTTAATATACCTATTAACCCTAATGATTCTAAATGATTATTTAGAAGAGTTAAACATTCATCAATTTCCATATCACTTGGACTTCTAACTTCCCATGAGGATTGTTGATTAGTTTCCTGACCCAATATAAAATATCTTGAAGCGATAACCTCCATGAATTCTTGATTACTCCATGTCTCAGTATCGAGAGATATAGATTCTTGAGCTTTCATTAAGAGATACCTCCTTATATCCTCCGCCAATGTTGACTGATAAGATACCTCTCACTAAAATAATCACTATTTCAATTTAAATCACTTATTCTTGAAGCGTTTTAGTCTGAATGTTTCTTCCCTTTCCATTTCTTCTAATCTTAATTGTATAAATGTCTGAGCTTCTTTCATCTCAGGTATAACCACAAATTCTAGAGCATTAACTCTTCTCTTTGTTGCTTCAATCTCTTCTAATAGTCTCTTTAATGTGGCTTCCATTTCTGCGGCTTTAACAATTTTCGATATTAAGATGGAATAAGAATCTGCTGACTCATCAATATATGGAGAGCCTCCGATTATTCCTGTAGGCCTCGTTTCAACAGTAGTAGTAAGATTAGTTCCTTCTACCTTTGGGACTACTACACCCATTATATTCCTCCTTGATACCATCACCTCTGGCCCGGAAGTTGCAGCTATTGCAGCGCTTTTTACAGCTAAACCCCCTTCGATTGAAGATGCCAGTGCAATTGATTTTAGTGCGTCTCTGTATGTTTCTACGAGTTCTTCCCTTGCAGCAATCATTTCAGCAAGTAATGTCCTGAATTCAAAAAATAAGCCATCTCTTTTCATTTTTAGAAGATTATATCCACTGGAAGTTTGTTTTATCCTACGTTTCAAATTGATTAATTCTGATCTTGTGGGCTTAATATCTAGTGCCATCTATATCATCTCCGAAATTTCTTTAAATATCATTTTTTCTTCTCATTTGGATGATATTTATCAATCCATTTTTGGTCTAGACGGACAAGATATTTGGTGTCTATATTAGAAAGTAGTTCCCATGCATAATCAAGCGTACCTTCTCCTATAGATCGATCTTCATCTCTACTTTGTCTAAGGAATTGATTTTCAAAAATATCAGCAAATTTGAGTAATTGCAGATCACGTTCATTCAGAGCATCTTCACCCACAATAGCAACCAAACCTCTTAACTCCCTTCCTTGGGCATATGCTGCATACAATTGGTCAGAAACTGATTTATGGTCTTCACGTGTCTTTCCATCTCCAATACCTGCATTCATCAACCTAGATAGAGAGGGCAGAACATTTATTGGAGGATAAATTCCTTTTTGATGTAATTCACGTGAAATTACTATTTGCCCTTCAGTGATATATCCCGAAAGATCTGGTATTGGATGAGTAATATCATCCCCAGGCATGGTCAATATAGGGAATTGAGTAATTGATCCTTTCTTCCCCTTAACTAATCCTGCACGCTCATATAGCATTGCTAGATCTGTATACATGTAACCAGGATATCCTCTTCTACCTGGAACTTCTTCACGTGCTGCACCAATTTGACGTAATGATTCACAATAGTTTGTCATGTCAGTGTATATGACTAAAACGTGATAATCATGCTCAAATGCTAGATATTCTGCAGCAGTTAATGCCAACCTAGGAGTGATTAATCTCTCAACAGCTGGATCATCTGCGAGATTTACGAACAAACAAGCATTTTCAAGAGCTCCTGTTCTTTCTAAATCGTGTACGAAGAAATTGTATTCTTCTGCTGTAATTCCCATTGCACAGAATACTACTACGAAATCATCATCGCTATCCACTAATTTTGCCTGTCTAGCAATTTGTAGTGCAATATCATTATGCGGCAATCCCGATGCACTAAATATTGGTAATTTTTGCCCCCTTACCAGTGAAGTACAAGCATCTATAGCCGATATCCCTGTTTGGATAAAAGAAGATGGGCTTTGTCTTGAATAAGGATTTATGGCAGCGCCAATAATATCCGCCATATCGTCAGCAACTATAGATGGCCCTCCATCTCTAGGCCTTCCTGCACCATCCAAAATTCTGCCTATCATATCCTTACTGACAGGTAATTTGAATACATCTCCAAGAAATTTGATACCTGTTTGTTTATCTATTGAAGCAGTACCTTCGAAAACCTGTACAATAACTTGATCATCAGAAGTATCTAGAACCTGTCCATTTTTCAAAGTACCATCGGAAAGTCGTAATTCAACGATTTCTCCAAATGCAACAGGTTCAGTCTTATTCAAGAACACTAAAGGTCCTTTCACATCAGTAATTGTTCTATATTCTTTTCCAGTCATTTTTATCACTCCTCAATTGGCCTCCATAGTATTAGAAATTTGTTTAGTCATTTCCTCTAGCATTTCTTCTATTCGATCTTCATAACCAGATTCAAATCTGCCTCTCATTAAATCTGTCCTTGCAGGGACATTCACTACATCCTCTAACGCTGACCCTCCTGCGAGTGCTTTCTTAGATTCTTCCTGGAATGAAAGAATAGCTTTAGCCATTGTATATTGCAGTTTTAGATCACTGTAAGTATCTACATCATGGAATGCATTTTGCTGTAAGAAAAATTCTCTAATCATACGAGCAACTTCCAAAGTTAGTTGTTGGTCTACTGGAAGTGCATCAGAACCAACTAATTGAACGATTTCTTGTAACTCTGCTTCTACTTGTAAAAGTGAACTTATTTGAGTCCTTACTTCAGGGAAATCGGCTTTTATGTTATCTCTATACCACTGATCTAATGATGGAGGATATAATGAATATGAGCTAAGCCAGTTGATTGCAGGGAAATGACGTTGTCTAGCAAGGCCCGCATCTAGACCCCAGAAAACTTTTACAATTCTCAGAGTTCCTTGGCTAACTGGTTCAGAAATATCTCCACCAGGCGGAGAAACTGCACCGATAACAGAAACTGATCCATCTCCGCCAGAAAGTGTCTCTACACGGCCGGCCCTTTCATAGAATTCTGCTAAACGGCTAGATAAGTATGCAGGATATCCTTCCTCTCCAGGCATTTCTTCAAGTCTGGATGAGATTTCTCGCATTGCTTCTGCCCAACGACTAGTAGAGTCCGCCATCAGAGCAACATCATAGCCCATATCTCGGAAATATTCTGCAATAGTTATTCCTGTGTATACTGAGGCTTCTCTAGCTGCAACAGGCATATTAGAAGTATTAGCAATCATTGTAGTACGATTCATCAGAGCCTCTCCAGTTTTTGGATCCATCAGATGAGGGAATTCGTCAAGAACTTCGGTCATCTCATTACCTCTCTCTCCACATCCAATATACACTACAATATCGGCATCAGACCACTTGGCTAATTGTTGTTGGGTAACTGTTTTTCCTGAACCAAAAGGGCCTGGGATACCAGCAGTACCTCCTTTTGCCAATGGGAAAAGGAAATCAAGAATCCTCTGACCTGTTTGTAAAGGAACTTCTGGAGCATGCTTTTTTGTAAATGGTCGAGGAGTTCTTACTGGCCATTTCTGCATCATTTGTATTTCATTTCCATCATCTAGTGTACATATCGTTTGAGTAACATTAAATTCACCAGATTTGATTTCCTTTATTTTTCCTGAAATACCAGGAGGTATCATAACTCTATGTTCAATAGTAGAGGTTTCTTGTACTGTCCCTATTATATCTCCTGGAGAAACGCTATCTCCATTTTTTAAGGTAGGTTTAAACTGCCAATTTTTCTCTAAATCGAGACCATCAGCATCTACTCCTCTCGTAATAAAAACACCCATTGTTTTCTCAAGTTCCGGGAGAGGTCTTTGAATCCCATCATAAATTTTTGTCAATAGACCCGGCCCTAATTGAACAGATAATGTCTGACCTGTCCTTATCACGGGCTCTCCTGGTCTAACTCCTGAAGTTTCTTCATATACTTGAATTACTGATTGGTCACCATGCAACTCAATCACTTCTCCCATCAAACCTTCATCTCCTACTCGTACAACTTCATACATCCTTGGCGATATTCCTATTGCTGTTACTACTGGACCAGAAATACGATAAATTACTCCTTTTTCTTTACTCATTTTTAATTCACTTCCATTTATTTTTTTCCTAGGATTTATTTCCACAAATCGACTCCTAGTGCCGATTTGATCGACTCTCTGAGGGTATTATCCTCTTCTGTACCTATTCCCAATACTGTGGGAGTAATGCTCTCTGAAAGTTGTATTCGCAATCTTTCAGGGAGTTCTAATAAATCGGAGTTATCAATAACAATTACCCCTATTTCTTTTTGATTTAAGAGATCTTTCATTATTGAAATTGTCTCTTCGGTATTTTTTGGATTATGTAATCTCAAAACTCCCGCTAACTGGAATCCAAGAGTGAAGTCAAGAGAGCCAACAACTGCTATTTCCATATTATTCACCTCAAAAATCCATATGCGCTTCTAAAACCTCGGATGTTAGTCCAATCGTCTTACCACGCACAAGAAGACGAAGATTTTGTATTTCCAATACTTTTCTTTCAATATAGTATATCACAGGGAATGGAGAAACAGGATTAAGATAGGCAAATCGCTTCAAAATAGCATGCCTTTTATGAGTAAGTAAAGAAGCAATTGAATCTAATGATTGAGTATTTTTAGATTCAATTAATGCTTCCTCAAAGCCTTCATCATCGAAATAAATACTTCTCCTAAGTATATCTAGTAAAGATTCTTGTGTGGTTGCCTGTGAGGCTTGTACCATAACTGATTGTTGAATCCTACCGCCTGGAATAATCATTTGTGTACGCTTTTCTGGAGAAATATTCTGGCGTAATTCACGAAATTGATTAATTATGTTACGATGATCTATTTCAGTTCTAATATATTTCATCAAATGTATATTGGAATCTTTTGATTTTGATATCTTTAATGCGTTGGCATAGTATTGTCTATCAAGAGCATCTTCCATCTCTTCGAGGGATGGATTTGTACCTTCTAATTTCAACAATTCCTTACCCCACTCTGTTCCTGACATTGCGTTAGCAGCCTCTGCGACGGTCTCGGTATTTCTTACGATATCGAGCCAAGCTGTATTCATTGGATTTTCTGAAGGCAATATTTGAGATTCAATTAAGTCATCTGAGCATCCTCCATTTACCGAGCGAAGTACAGTTTTTGCCTTTTCATAAGAAAAACGCTCAATGTAAATTGATACAATGGACTTTAGGGGGCCTTGGCAGAATCTAAGAATTTCAGATAGATCATTGTCTAAATTGTGTACCAAAGCCGCTTCTACGGCATCTGCACCACTCATTCTGGATGCATAAATATCCATTTCATTCCGATATCCTAACTCACCAATACTTGCTCCTATTGATTCAGGACCTAATTGAAGTAATTGTAGCATTCTAGTAGGATCAATCAAAGATGCTTTACGTGCTTTAGCACGCGCTGCAGCATTGTATATGTTAGATCTTCCACTAGCTACTCTTACCATAAATACACCACTTAATTACCAAATAAAGTCTTATTAACTAGACCTAAATTATCTTGCCATGCTTTTTCTAAGCGGCTATCGAATCTATAGTCGAGTACAATGGAACCGTCTTTGGATTCGAGTACGAAACCCCCTAGGCCCTCGATATCTTCTCCTAAACTAAAATTCCCCTTTTCTAGTTCCTTCCGATCTGTAGAAACTGGCCTTAGTAACATTCCTTTACCTGATTTACTTGCTTCAGATAAAAGAGACTTTAGAATAGCAGAACGGCCTTCAAGATTTGGAGATGAAACAGATTTCTTGATTGAATCCCATGTTTCATCTAATTCCTCTCTCTGTGCTATTAAAAGATGTTTTTGATTGGCCTGTTTGGCAGATGCTACAACTTCTACAGAAAGTTGAGCACTTTCTCTCTCAGCACGGGTTTGCATTTCTGAAGAAAGGGATTGTGCTTCAGCTTTTGCTTCGTCTTCAATTTCCTTTGCTTGTATTTTTGCTGCATCGATAATAGACTTGGCTTCAGCCTTAGCCTGTGCATCGATTTCTTTTGCTAACGCATCTAATGTCATCCATCATACCTCATAATGATTACAGATAATTCGC
>MDSZ01083554.1_pt1 | contig 12108 bp, 12 predicted proteins | sample 811201 | NCBI WGS metagenome assembly MDSZ01 (sample SAMN05326647, study PRJNA326480) | marine metagenome | isolation source: seawater | place: Indian Ocean: North | collected 2010
ATTAATTTATGAATAGTAATGGTAAAATATATTTACAAATACTTTTAATAAGCTCATTTTTAATTCTTGTTAAATATTTAGTTTCTTACTTTTACATATTTAATGAGGATTTTTTACTAAAAATTTTAAGATTGGAGGACATAGAATATCTATTTATTGTTGAGAGTTTATCAAGGATAGACCTAAAAACAGATTGGTCGAGTATCTATTCAGCAGAAAAAATTATAGGTTTTCCGATTTTCTCTGTGATATGGCACTCAATTTTTTTATATTTTTTAATTATTATTCTTTGATAATTTTAGGAATAATATTTTTGTTTATTTCATATTTACTATTATTCAAAATCTTTAGTCATTTAGAAGTGGATAGAGATAAATCATTCTTTGTTTTAATTTCTTTAGTTACAATTATTCAAGTTTTAAATTTTTTTGGAAATATTTATGAAATAGAAATATTTAATCTTATTTATCAACCTATAAATGAGTTTATTGGTTCAAGATTCCCTAGGCCCCTAGTAACATCAATTTATCTTTTTTCATCAATATATTGTTTACAAAAAATATCTTTTAACAAAGATTTTAGTAAAAGTAAAAGATACTTAATTATTTTGTCTTTATTTTTATCTTTTCTTATGAATAGTTTTTTTTATTTATTTATAGTGGTATCAATAATTAGCTTAATTGTTTTAATTAACAATTTTAAGTCTGATATAATTTTATTACTTAAGAAAAATTATTACTTTTTATCATTATGCCTGTTGATTATTATTAGCGGGTTTTTTATCTTATTTTTACAAAGTTTATATTCAGAAAGTGATTATTCTAATCGAATTGGCATGTATAGTGTAGATATACAAGAAAAAATATACTTACTAAATCATTTTTTTTTAAAATTATTTCAAATAGAAATTATTTTATTAATTCTTATAAGTTTCATATTTAAATTTTATTTTTTAAAAAAGTTACCAACTTTAAAAAGAAATAATGACGTAATATTTTATTTTTTTATTTCAAGTTTATTAGCACCTTTTATTTTTATTTTATTTTCAAATAAAATGATTTCACTTTATCATTTTTGGACAATAGTAAAATTTTCAGGTTTTTTGTTTGTATTTACAAGTATTTTTATTTTAATATTTAAAAAATTTTCAAATCTTTATAATTCAAAATATAATGTTGCGTTAGTTGTTATATTTTTATTATTCAATATTTTAAATTCAATGAACTTGGAAAAAAGTACAATTAAAGAAGAAATTATTGATTTAAAAAAAATAAAGCAATATCTTGAAAAAAATAACTTTAAAAATACTAATATTGATTTCTATACTAATGACTATTTAGTTAAACATATTTGGTTAAATTTAGATAATAAATATCTCACTACAATTGATGGATTTTCATCATCACAGAGTGACAAACAAATAGAGTCTATTGTATTGAACATTTTCAAGTTATTTAAAATTCAAAATGTTGAATTTATCGAAATTTTAGATGAAATAAATAAATATGGACAAAATAGGAATAACTTTGCAGTTCAATATTTTAATTATAAATACAGTGTTAACTTTATTAGACATTATAAGCCTTTAGTTAATGAATACACAAACAATGAAATTAAAATTATTAAAAATATATCACCTTTAGTAAGTTATTACGCAATTATTCCTAATAGCGAAAAAATACGTTTACTAAATAAATATAAAAAATTAAATTTAGACCAAATAATTTATCCAGATTTAATAATTTTAAGAAAGAACACATATTTTAATGAGAAGTCAATTCTAGGTAAATATAGGGATATATACTCAAATAATAATTACGTAATTTTAAAAAATGATATGTGAATTTGAAAATGGTGGGCCGTGTTGGTTACGCTCCAACTACCCCTGCAATGTCAATGCAGTACTCTACTATTGAGCTAACGGCCCTTATTGGTATAAATCAATTTTATTATATCAATTTTTTGACGAAAAAATATTTGTTTTCTCGTTTACTGCATACATAATACAAAAGTTAATCATAAATAATGTTATATTAAAATCACTAAAAAAGGATCCACTAGGCAATAATGGAATAAAATTTATCAATATATAAATAAATGATCCAATTTGAATATAATTTCTAGATATAATAATTTGCTTTAAAATTTTAAAAATTGAGAAAAATAGAATATATAAAATTAAAATTGTTCCTAAAATTCCATGCTCTGCAAGTAACTCAAAATAAGTTTGATGTGGATGAGTTGTACAAAAATAATTGGAATTCTTCTCATTATTTTTTTTACAAGTTTCAATTCTATAATTTTTTGTACCCACTCCTAAAAGTGGATTGTTTTTAAATACTTCGTAACCAGATTTATATAAATTGATATAAACGTTATTTTCAAGAGTTATATTCCCTTCTTTTGAAAATAGAAAACTATAAAATTGATCTTTATATCTTAATTTTAAATAATCTGAGCTTAAAATAATTGAAAAAAGTATTCCTGACACAAATAGTAAAAAAAATAATTTATTTCTAAATTTTAGAAAATCCATAAATAGCAAAAAAATCATAGAACCTGCAAAAATTTTAATGGTGTTAGATCTTTCACCAGTCATAAGAACTGCGACAAGACTTAAAGCAAAAAATATAATACAAATAAACATTGAATAATTTTTTTTCTTTAGAACTGTGAATAAATAACCAACTATTATAAATATAAATCCATTTACAAAAGCTCCTGCAATTGGCTCATCTTTAAAAAAACTCACAACTCTCGTCCAATTAGCTCCTGAATTCAAACCATGATCTGGCAGTGCACCAAAGCCAAGAATATTTGTTCCAGTAAATCTCTCTATGAAAATATCAGTGATAAATATACAAATAAGCACACTCCAAAAAATGAAAATATTTTCTCCATTAGATTTTAAATAAAAAAAATAATTTACTACAATAAAAAATAATAAAAATCTTAAAAACCCTAAGTTTCTAAAAATTCCTGAGTAAGGATCAATTGAGATTGCAGTATTAAATATTAAGTATATGTATAGGACAAATAATGAGATGCAAACTTTATTAGTATAAATTTTCTTAATATCAAGTTCTGGTAGTTTAAGTAAAAAAATTATTATTAATAATAAAATGGTGATTATAGAAACTGATGAACCGATTATAATCGTTAAGGGTAATAAGGAAAAAAAAATAAATAGAAGATTATATTGAGTAATTTTCATTTAATATATATTTAAGCTTTAAATAATGATTGAACATAGTAAATTTAGAACAATTAATTTTTGCCAGTAATTTTTTTTCATATATTTTTTTTTCGGTTAAATTTTTATATTCAACTAATTTTTCAAATAACTTATCTTCTATATTACTATTATAGATTAGACCGGCTTTTCCATCTTTTAAAAATTCTTCGGGTCCGTTTTTACAGTCACTTGAAATAATGAAAGAATTGCAAAATGATGCTTCGACAATTACGAAACCCACTTCTTCCCAAATTGAGGATAAAATAAAACATTTGGAATTTTTCATGAAATAATAAATGTTCTCTGTATAATCTAGTATTTTAATGTTATTTTTAAGACTTAATTTGTTTATCTGATTTTGCATTTTTTTCTTAAGTTCGCCTTCACCTATAATTAATAACTTTTCGTTAGGATATAACTTTATGAACTTAGCAAACTCATTTATTAGGTAAATAAAGTTTTTTTGTCTAGTGAATCTCCCAGCAGCTAGAAAAAAGTTTTTATAACTATGTTTGGGTTTTATATCATTAGTCTTTTTTTTTTTTCGATAAAGTCTTTAATATTAATTATAGCATCAAATAAAATTGTAATTTTGTCTTTCTTAAAAATATTTTTGTTTATCAAGTCATCTCTTAATTGTTTAGTTGGACAAGTGACTTTTAAAATTTTATTTCTTGAAATTAACCAAAGTTTTTTTCTTAAAAAATTTAATTTTGGATACCCAGAAATTCTTAATATAATTTTAGTTTTGAGTTCAAAAAGGTTTAAAAGAAATAAAGGTAATGAAGTAATTAAATGTATGATAAAGTAATAAGGTTTTGTTTTTCTAATAAAAAAATATAGTGGTATAATCGAAATTAAAAAAATTAGGACATAAGATATTCTACTTTTGTAAAAACCATCTTTAGGTAATAAATTATAATAGTTAAAAGTAAGTTCTTTTAGTTTAACATTATTTTTTTCTAAGTAATCTTTGAATTTTGTCCACTCGCCAAATACATTTATAATAGTCACTTCGTAATTCTTTGAGTACCTTGCAAGTGATATGGCGGAATTTAATGTTGATTTCATTGTGCCAACTTTATTAAGACAAGGTGACCAATAAACAATACTTTTTTTCATTTGCTATTGTATTTCTATAATAAATAAATATCTTGTCTAGCATCATTATCAAAATATAATTTTAAGCGCTTTAATTAATGAATAAAAATTTAATTGTGTTTATGCCCTCAATAGAAGGTGGAGGAGTTGAAAAAAATTTATTTTTAGTATGTAATTATTTAGTAAAAAAAATCAGTAATTTAAAGGTCATAACAATTTCAAATAAATATTCAAATAAATTTGATAAGTCAGTTGAAATAATTTCTTTAAAATCTAAACAATGGGATCGTTATAGTAGAAAAGTAAAATACTTTCTTGCTTTAATTTTGTTGATAAAAGAAATTTTGAAAAATAAAAATTCTACAGTATTTTCATTTCAGGCTAATATTTATTGTATTTTAGTATGCAAAATTTTTTCAGTCAAAGTCATAGCAAGATCAAACACTGCGCCAATCGGATGGTCAAAGAATTTTTTTAAAAGATTTATTTTTAAAATAGTATTAAACTTATCGGACAAAGTTTTAGTAAATAGTTTAGAATTCAAAAGGGAGTTAAAGAAAGAATTAAATATTAACTCAGTATGTATTTATAATCCATTAGATAAAGAGCAAATTTTAAGAAATTCTAAAAAAAAATCAATTAACATATTTAAGTCATCTAAAAAACTTAAAATATTAAACATTGGTAGATTCACAGAACAAAAAGATCAATTGACATTTTTAAAATCATTAAATTTTATGAGAGACAAAATAAATTTTGAAGCTCGCATCATTGGAAGAGGAGAGCTTAAAAATAAATTACAAGAATATATTAATACTAATAATCTTAAAAATTGTGTGAAGATACTCAATTTTAAAATAAACCCTTATCCATTTATAAAACAAACCGATGTTTTTGTTTTAAGCTCTAGATACGAGGGTTTGCCAAATGTAATATTAGAAAGTTTAGTTTTAAGAAAATTTGTAATATCAAGCAGATGCTCCACTGGTCCAAAAGAAATTTTATTAAATGGGAAAGGCGGATTGTTATTTAGTGTAGGGAATTATAGGGAGCTAGCATCAAAAATTGTTTATTTTTATAATAATAAAAAAAAATCTAAATTAATGTTATCAAAAGCATGTTATTCACTAGACAGATTTGATTTTAAATTAAATTTGGAGAAATATTTAAAAATAGTGGATTTTAAGTAATTTTATTTATTTTTTTATCCAGATACCATTTGATTGTATTATTTAAGGCTTTGTCAAAATTTGTATATTTAAATTTTTTAAATAATTTAAGAATTTTTCTGTTATCACCATGAGTTCTAAATACTTCTATTTTATTTAAAAGTTTAGAGTTTTTAGACCTATATTTGAAAGCGCTATTCCATTTATTTATCTTTTTTATTACGTCTAAAACTTTTATAGGATTGTTTGAGCAAATATTAAATACCTCATAATTATTTTTTATTTTAGAATATAGAAGTTTTTTTAAAATAATTAATACATCTTCTATATAAGTGAAATCTCTAAAATGCTGCCCATTAGAATTTAAGAAAAAAATTCTGTTATCTAAATTAGACTTAAGATATTTGAAAATTAGCATATCTGGTCGGCCCCATTCTCCAAACACGGTAAAAAATCTAAGACCTATAATATTAATTTTATATATCCTTGAATATGACTCACACATAATTTCATTAATTTTTTTTGTAAAACCATAAATATTTTTTTCATATAGATTGGTGTCTTCTTTTAAAGGATATTTATTTTGATCGCCATATACAGAACTAGATGATGCGAAAAAAAATTTTGCTTTTTTATTATCTTTGATTACTTCAAGTAGATTGATAAAAGATATTATATTATCATTAAAATATTTTTCTGGATTTGAGTATGTGAATCTCACACCTGCTTGTGCTGCAAGATGGTAAATTACTTGGATTTTTTTTATTTTTTTTAAATATTTTATGGAATTTTTAGTACTCAAGTCAATTTTTTTAAAATTAAATAACCTATTTTTTTTAAGTATTTTTAGTCTTTTAAGTTTTAGCTTTACTGAATAATAATTATTTAAATTATCAACACCATATACAACATGTCCATTTTTTAAAAATTCCTCAGCTAATCTAAAACCAATAAAACCTGCTACACCAGTAATTAAAATTTTCAACTTATTGCCTTTTTAAAGTTCCTTATGTATCTATATAAATAAATTATAATTAAAAAAAGAATATTTTGTCCATTATCTCTTCTAATTCTAAAATCTTCTTTCAATGAGTCTTTAAATTTCATCTTGCTGGAAAAACCACCGCTTCTAAAATCACCTGTAATTTCGCTTTTTAATGTTGCCAAACCTTTTAATTTTTTTTTTACAATCATTCTAAAAAAATAATCATAATCAGAATGATATTTATACTTTAAATTATAAAATCCAACTTTTTTGGCTGAGGTTCTTTTAATAAAAAAACCAGTTGAATGACTAGTATAAAATCCCCAAGTGAAGAATATTTTCCAAGGTTTATAACCACTCAGTAATCCCCATCTTTTTTGAACACTGCCAAAAATAAAATCAATATTTTCATTTTTATTAATATATTTTGAAATTATATTTAAAGCATTTGATCTATATGTATCATCAGAATTAATAATTCCTAAATAATCACCTTTAGAAAGCTCCATACCTTTATTAAAGGCATCGTAAATACCGTTGTCTCTTTCGCTTAACCAATAATCTATTTTATCGTTGTATTTCTTTAGTATTTCTAATGTTCCATCATTAGACCCTCCATCGATGATAATATATTCAAAGTTTTTAAAATTTTGATTAAGTACACTTTTTATAGTTTTTTCCAAAAGTTCTTTATTATTCAACACTACTGTTATTAAAGAAAATTTAGGTTTTTTATTTATATTTTTAATTCTTAATCCTCCTTCTCCAAATCTTTCAGTTTTTTTTGGATATGTAAAAAATTTGCCTATCTCTTTGTCCATTGATATTCAGCTTCAATTAATTTATCAATTACATTAAAGATACTATACTTGGGTTTAATTTTTAAATTTTTATACAATTTATTATTATTTCCCTGTGAAAATTTAATGTCGATTTTTCTTTTTAGATTTTTATCTATAGTAACGAATTTTTTTTGGTCTAAATTAAGTTTTTTAAAAGTATATGAAATTACTGAATTAAGACTTCTTGATACACCACTGCAAATAATATAATCATCAATTTTTTTTGAATTTAAAATCTTATTCATTATAGAAACATACTCTGGGGCCCATCCCCAATCTTTTATGACAGAGGTATTACCGAATTTTATTTTGTTATTTTTATTTTGATCTTTTTTAATTTTTATAGCCCCTTTAACTAATTTCTTTATAACATAATTGTTTTTTCTAAACATTGATTCGTGGTGAAACAAGATACCTGAGCAACATTTTAAATTAAATTTTTTTCTGAAAAATTTTACTAATTCCAATGAAATTAATTTACTTAATCCGTAAACAGACAAAGGTTTTTTTGTGGTAGTTTCATCAACTTTACTATTATTAATACCAAAAATTTCGCAAGAGCAAGCATTAAAAAATTTTGACCTAAGATTGAAGTTATAAATAGACATTAGCACATTAAATACTGGTATAATATTAGAATTTAAGGTTTTTAATGATTGTGTATTTGAAATATTAGGGAGTGGCTGACCTGCTAAAAAATATATTTCATCAAAATTGTTTTTTTTTAATAAATTTTGCATCTTTTTTTTATCGGAATAATTAAAGTGGAGTATTTTCAAGTTTTTAGTAATTTTTAATTTTATCAAATTTTGGTTTTTAAATTTCGTTCTTGACACTCCAATAACTTTATATTTTTTTTTTAACAGATAATTTGCTAAAAGCGAGCCATCCTGGCCTTTGACTCCAAGTATAAGTGCTTTCTTCATAAAATTAACTAATATTATTATAAACTACTTATTTACTTTAATTTTCAACATTTATATAACTTTAAATGTTTTAATGCAGTTTTTTCCCAAGAAAATAATTTGTTTTGCTTTTTACCTTTTAGTATAAGATCCTTTCTAAAAGAGTCATCAAAAATAGTTTTGTACATTGATTCAAATATTGAGCCAGTGTCGTAAGGATCAAAATAAGAAACTGCATCACCTCCAACTTCGGGCAAAGAGCTTGTGTTGCTGCATATAACTGGACAGTCATTAATAAAAGATTCTAATATAGGTAAGCCAAATCCCTCGTATTTGCTTGGATATATAAATAGTCTTGCATTCTGATAAAATAAGCTCAGTAATTCATCGTTGCCATCAATGTATATTAATTTATTTAAATCTAGTTTAAGATCTTTTACTTTTTTTATTTCTTGTTTATTAAATCCACCGCTTCCAAAACAGACTATATAAATATCCTTCAGTTTGCTGATATTTTCAGAAAAAGTTTTTAATAAATTATCAAAATTTTTGTATCCATCTCTTTTGCCTACATATAAAATATATGGTAAGTTTAAATATTTATCATATTTAGGATATTTATGTGTAAACTTTTTTATATCATTTCCTAGATATATTACCTGTATTTTTTTTTCATCGACATCATAATATTTAATTAAATCATTTTTTGTCGAGTTTGAGATACAAATAACATTATCAGCTTTTTGAATAATTTCTTTTTTTGGTCTATAAGATTGATTTCTCTTATATTCTTTGTAAAAAATCTCGTGTATTAAGTCATATACAGTGACAATTTTTTTACATTTTATTTTAATATTTATATTATCAAAATAAGTGTAATGAATTACATCTGGATTTTTATTTTCAGAGTGTTTTAAAAAAAAATTCTGATTAATTTTTCTTAGAATATTCTTTAATTTAATTGATTGATTTATAAGTTTAGAAAAAGGTATTTTTTTTCCTACAACTATTCTTTTGTATTTAATATCATTTAAATGTTCATTAATATGATATCCTGAAATAATTTCTGGATTTTGCTTTAATTCATAGATTTTTTCCACCAACTTTACATAATATCTAGAAGGACCGCCATAACTTTGATTGGAAAATATTTGATGATCGTATAAAATTTTCATTTTAAAAAAATCTTTTATTTTTAATATTTCTAAATTTAAAGTATAAAAATTTTAAATAAGGATAAAGTTTTTTTAATATTTTGTAGATACCAATGGGTATACTGGATCTCACATAATTTTTCAATTTATCTATTTTTTTGAATAAATTTATATCATTTAATCTATAATCTTCTGAATTTACTAACTTTCCATTATTTATGATTGAACTATTTTTTTCTGCTTTCAAACTATTAAAATGAAAAGCAACTAATGACTGGTAAATTTCTATCTTATGAATAAATTTGAGATATTTTTTAAAATCTAAATCTTTAATAGATTTACAATTTTGTTCGTCAATTATTTTCTTACAAAAATTCATAAAAGAATATTTTGATGGGTTTCCAAATTCCTTCATATAACTTGTATGCGTATCTTCAATTATTAACAAACCTTCATCATTAATATGTTCAAATGTATTTAAGAAAGTTATGATTTGTTGTTCGTTTGTATGTCCGCCATCATCAATTAAAATATCTATTTTGCCAATTTTTTCAAAAAAATTTCTCCAAAAATTTGGATCAGATTGATTTCCAATATAAATTTCAAATCCATAATTTTCCCACCTTTTTGAACCTGGATTAAAGTCAATGCCAATTATTCTAGCTTTGCTATTAAAGTAGTTTTTCCACATAAATAGTGATCCACCACTAGCAACTCCTATTTCTACAATTGTAATTTCTTTATCTTTATACTTTTTTAGAAGATCGTTATATATATAAAAAAAATTTGTATGCTTAGTAGATCTATAATTAGATTTTTGAAAAGCCTGAAATACCTCATTATTTTTAAAACTTTTATTTTTTGATGATGACATGTTACTTTATTTGAGTAATCTTATAATTGTTTATTTTATAAACATTATCAAAATATTTCTCAAATTTTTGATTATGTGTAATAATAATTATGGTTTTATTTTTTTTCATTCTTGAAAAAGATTTAATTATTTTTTCAGTTGATTTAGCATCTAAATTATTATCAAATTCATCAATCATAATTATATCAGAATTAGAATAAATAGATCTTGCTAAACCTATTTTTTGTGCTTGTCCGCCTGATATTCTGGCTCCTTTTTCACCAATTATTGTATTTTGTTTTAAAGGAAGTTTACTTATAAATTCAGATAAATTAGTTAACTTAATTGCATTTTTAAAATTTTTTTTATTAAATTTTTTTTTGTTTTCAATGAATATTATATTATTTTTGATACTATCATCAATTAAGTTAATATCTTGCGGTACATAGGAAATATTAGGAATAATTTTATTTAAATTTATTTTATTATAAAATATTTCACCTGAATTTGGTTCCAACAAACCCATTATAATATTAATAAGAGTTGATTTGCCACTTCCATTTTTTCCTATAATACAGTTTAGACTGTTTTTTTTAATTTTAAAATTTAGATTTTTTAATATGAAACTTTGGCCTGGATATTTAAAATATAAATTTTTTACCTCTAATTCATCGAATTTTTTTAATACACTCCTTTTCAAATTTTTTCTTTGTCTTTTTAATTTATACTGATCACAAACTAAATTAATTTTTGGCTCAAAAAATTTAGCTTTTTGTAAAGCAAAAATTATTCTTGTTACCCCTGGCATTAATCTTACAAGTATTGCCACCAAAACGCCTAGATATGTTATAATTTCTTTTTTTGAAATTTCACCCAAACTATCAAATATGATTATGCATAAAAAAAATACAGCTAAAGTCTCGATAATTGCTCTTGGAAGTTGTAAAAGAAAATCAGATTTAAAAGTAATTTTAGCTAATGAATTGTCTAAGTGAGAAAAATCTTTACTAAATCTGTTTTCTATTTGTTTTACCTTAATAATTTTAATATTTATAAAATTCTCGATTATAAATTTGTTAATTACTTTTCTAATTGATTGTATTGATTTACCAAATGAATAAAATTTTTTTTTTCCTATTTTATTCATAAAATAAATTACAAATAAGGCTGTAATGAAAGTGTACGATGTGAGAACGGGATTTAACATAATTAAAAAAAAGAAAAATGAAATAAAAATAATTAATTCAAGAATAAGTGATAAATAGTTATCAATTATTATGTAAAAATCTTGTATCTCATAGATATTTCTAATTATCTCTGGAGAGCTTCTCTTGGTATAAAAATTTAGATTTTGTCCAAGATACTTAGAATATATGTTGTGAACTAATCTATTTCTAATTTTTAACGAAGTTTTCAAAGTAAAGTAATGATAAAAAGTAATGTAGAGATTTTTAAATAAGTAAATAAAAATAATTAAGATCAAAAAGTCTTTCAATTCAAAATTTTTAAAAATTTGTCTTATGTAAGAAAAAATTTTAAAAGAATCTCCACTTTGATTACTGCCATCTACAAAGAAAGAAATTAAAGGAATTATTAAGCCTATGCCTATTAGTTCAAGAATAGAACTTATTATCATAAAAATAAAACATAAAGAAACTAAAAACTTTTCTTTGGAATTCAAAATCTTAAATATTCTATTTATTAGAGTAAGACTCATTATTAAAAATTTATTATTTTCACTAAAACTTTATGACTATTATTTATTGAATATACAATGTCATAATTTAGATCTTAAAATTTATATTGATCCTTTTTTTGTTAATATTCTTGATAATTTAAAACAAATTTTTTATTTTTCAGCATA
>MDSZ01058861.1_pt1 | contig 12107 bp, 18 predicted proteins | sample 811201 | NCBI WGS metagenome assembly MDSZ01 (sample SAMN05326647, study PRJNA326480) | marine metagenome | isolation source: seawater | place: Indian Ocean: North | collected 2010
AAGCAACTGCTAAAAATAACCAAATCACATTAGAAAAAATAGCATCGTTTGATAATGACAAAGACACACAGATTTCCAAATTGGAACAGGAATTGTTTAGAGTAAAAAAAGATTATCTCCGAGTGTATAACGAGAATATAAACCTCCGTCAAACATTTAGTGTCGATAATCTGGCTAAAGCAGAAAACATGAGACTCTTAAATGAACTTCAAGAAAAAATAACTACCCTAAAAAATGAGAACTCCGCACTCCGTATCGTTCTGAAAAATACAGAAAATGAATTGAAAAAATTAAAAAATCCAGTAAAATAAATTAATATGAAAGTAATCACCTTAACGCATAACCAAAGTGGCAAGAAAGTTGTAGTTAATTGGAACAATGCTCTTTTTGCGGCAGAAACTTCTTCTAATTTAGGGGATGAATATACTGAAATAGCTTATGATAATGGTCACGCTATGCCAGTAAAAGAAACGGCAGAAGAAATCACGCAACTGCTTAATCAGTCTCCCGAATAAATATTAATAAATATAATGGAACAGTGTTATCAAATGGATACCTCTGCTTTGCCTAAAATAAAATGGGTAAAAAATAGCAGAGTAAAAAGAAATAGCAAGATTCAACCTTGGAATGTGATTGAAAAAGAATCTGACGCGCAAGACAGTGATGTGGTTGTGACTATGAAAAATTCTTCTAAAAAGTATCCTACTGTAAATATAGAGTTTCCAAGTAAAACGGAAACATCTTCCCGAAAAGAGAGAACTCGAAACGGGCAATGGATTACTAAATCTTGGAGAATCAAAAATAGTCTAACTGTCTCTATAAACACTGAAGATGATTTTATTGACTTTAACCGAACAAGGTATAGCAAAGATGAGTTGAAAAGGATAATGGAAGTAATTGATTATGTATCTGAAATTATTTAAAATTATTTGAAGGAACGAGTCCTCTCGGACTCGTTTTACCCCAAATTAAAAAACTTAAAAAAGTCTGTTGACAAAACAAAAAAAGAGAGTATATTAAGAACATAGACGAAACACAAACAAAAACAAACCTACAAAATGAAAACTCAACCTACTACAAGAAATCTCGCTTCAAGCGGAATCAAAAACACTGTCTCCTTTGGAATCAAAGAAGATGGATTCGCACACATTTTCAATGTGCTACGCAACCAACTTTATTCCGATAAGTATAAAGCGGTATTGCGTGAGTATTCAACCAACGGTGTAGACGCACACGTTGAAGCAGGAATCCCCGAACGTCCTATTGAAGTGACTCTGCCAACGCTGTTGAGTCCTCTTTTGAAGATAAGAGACTTTGGTTCTGCTCTTACGGAGCAAGAAGTCCATGAGATTTATGCCTTCTACGGGGAAAGCACAAAGCGAAACACAAACAGCCAAACTGGTATGCTTGGCATCGGCTCAAAGAGTGCCTTTGCATACGGTGATAACTTTGTGATTACTTCTTTTGTTGATGGATTAAAGCACACTTACAACGCTTTCATCGACCCTTCTCAAGTTGGACAAATTGCCAAACTTGGCGAAGAAGAAAGTGATGAGGAAAACGGGGTTGAAATTTCGATCCCTGTAAAAGAAGATGACATTGAAACCTTTAGGGAAACTGCTTCAGAAATCTTCAAGTATTTCAAAGTTCGCCCTGTAATCAAAGGCCAAAAGGTTGAATTTGATAAGGATAGAGAAATGGTTTTTGAGGGAGACGATTGGACTTGGTTCAAAAATTCACAAGACTATTCCTCTTATTACTCAAGAAACGGAACAGGTGAAGCTGTTGCGGTAATGGGCAACATTGGATACCCAATCGACTTTGATTCTTTGAATTACAAAGGGGAAGATGTTGGCGAACTGGAAAGAATTGCAAAAGATAACTTGCGGTTAGAAATTCCGATTGGAGAATTAGAAATCTCGGCATCACGGGAACAGTTGCAATACACCGACCACACTATAAAGAGTATCATTACTAAACTTAAATCGGTACGCAAAGAAATCATAAACAAAATTAAAAAAGATTTTGCTGGATGCGAAACGCTCTACGAAGCCAAGTGCCTTGTCGGCACAATGGACGATATGACAAGTGGGCTTTATCAATTCCGCGAATTAATTAACAAAAATATTAAGGTAAAAGGCAAATTAGTTGATAGCGACAACTTCTCCCCTTCCACAATGGAAGAAGGCGAAGTAACTCTAAAGAATTTTACTAAAACTCAAAGGTCACAAAAACTCAAATTAGAAGGTGCTTACGCAATTCATTGCAAAAAGGAAACCTTGGTAGTCGAAAACGACGAAAGAGCCTCACGGGGTTTGATGAATAAACTTCTCGCCCTTGAACTTGAGCAAGGACGCAAGGTTTACCTCATAACTTACAAAGACGATAAGGCAAAGAAAAAGTTTGCAAAAGAAACAGGTTTCGATTGCCCAAGCATCCAGAAGTTCTCCGAACTTCCATCTCGCAAGCTCAATGAGTTTGAAGGTTATGGACGCACCCCAAGTGTAGATGGTTCATGGAAAAAGGATAAAGACTCCAAGCACTCAAGCAATGTCTTTGAGCTAAAATGGGATGACGTTGGAGGCTGGAACAACAAAGCGTCAGATCGCTGGAGTAAAAAACTTGTAGACTTTGATAACGAAAGTGGAGTCTACATGATTATCGACAGATTCCAACCCGATTGGTCTGGCAAAGATCATAGTTACAGATTGAATGACCTTGGACACTGGGGCAAGATAAAGAAATTCTTGGAATCGTTTGACATTGACCTTCCCCAAGTTATCGGTGTTAAAAAATCTCACGCTCGCAAAGTCGAAGGTAAAGATGGTTGGGTTGACGTTTTAGATTGGATTCGTCAAGAGATTGCGCCTCATGTAGAAAACATAAAGCAAGACTTGGTTGATTGGAAAGAATCACAAAAGGTTTTCGCTGATTACAAATTTGTTATCAATGAAGGCGGGGAGTGCTGGGATAAAGGCATGAAACCCCTGTTGAGCAAACTTACAAAAGATAGCGACTTCAAAGTGTTTTACGATTGCAAAATGAAAATGGACAGACAGGTTAAAGCTAACAAGTCTGCCGATAGCATTGGTAAAATTAACGATGTTTTGGTTGAAGATATGAAAGTTGAGTTAGACCTTGACGGCATTGCTCCTACGTTCGACCTTGACGGCATGGCGAAGAAGATGGACAGTAAATACACCATGCTGAAGCACCTCGACACTTACAACTTCTTTGGTTACAGGGTTGAGTCTGAAAAGGTAGAGGATTTAGCTAACTACATAAACGTAATCGACGTTTGCAACGCTAACAAAAATTCCTAGTGGGGCTTGTAGGTTGTTCTCACTAGGGACAACGGGCGGTGCGGGTTGAGTAGGTTGGCTCGCATCGCCCAATTAAAATTTAACATATTAAAATATTATGAACGAAGAAATTAAAAACCAAATGCTATTAAATTCAGACAGTTATGAATTTTTTTTAAACAAAACAAGAGATGCAGAAAAAATGTTTTTCAAAAAGGCAGAGGAATGTGGAAAAGAAATGGAGAGGGTAACAAACGAGGTTAAAGAAATTGGACACAAACCCAATACCCCCCAATGGAACCTTTCAATTTCGCGTCGAATAAATTTAAATATTTTTTCAAATGCTATTGACGAAGGAGAAAAATACAAGTTACTAGCAAAAAAATTCGCCTCCGAACTAAACATGATGATAGACTTATCCTCAAACTTGCTAGATGAAGATTTAAAATTTGATAACCCGCAAGATAGAGAGGGTTTCCTCGAAACCTATGAAACGACTGTCAACTCGGCAATATTAATGCAGGAAAGAGTAAACAAATTAATTGACATGGAATTAAAAATGATACGCAAAATCAAAGAAGCAACTGAAAATGGAAAATGGGAGGACGAAAGCTATGATTAAAAGTAAGTTAGATAAAATGATAAGCAAGTATGAAAGTGATATTGAAAATCTAATCGTTATGGATGATTATGATGGAGGAATGATGGCTCAAAAGAAAGCTGCATTAAAAGATTTAAAAAACTTAAAAAAGTCTATTGACAAAAGTGAAAAAAGTGTTATAGTATAAATATAGGAGATACTAAAGAAAAGAGAGAATAAAATGAACCCTTATATCCTGACAGACGAATCCTTGACAGTCGTAATTGACGGCAAGGCACACACAATGAACCACAACCATCCTGCATGGCTTCAAGCAAAAGAAGCGTTGCAGAATGAAGATTGGGGCCGCTTAACTAATCTCTTTGAGGTTGATAAGGCTGTTGATGATTATTTCGACGCTGAAGCGGGAATCGAGGTGAAGGACGGCAATGTTCACTTTCAAGGTGAACCCATCCACAACCTAGTTGTCGAACGAATCCTTTCGTTCATGCGTAAAGGCTTGCCCTACAAGCCTCTGGTAAAATTCCTTGGCAAGCTCATGGATAACCCTTCTCGCCGTGCGGTAGACGAATTATACTCCTTCTTGGAGCATAAGAATATGCCAATCACTCCAGAAGGCAATTTCCTTGCCTACAAGGGGGTAAATCACGACTTCACGGACAATTACAGCGGTAAGTTCGACAATTCCGTTGGTCAAGTCCTTAAAATGCGCCGTAGCGGTGTAGATGATGATGCCCGTCATGGTTGCTCTGCTGGTTTTCATGCTGGTAGTTACGAATACGCTAAAGGTTATGCTCATAGCGGAGGTAATCTGATGGTTGTAGAGATCGACCCCTCTAATGTCGTAAGCGTTCCTTATGACTGCGAGTGCCAGAAGTTGCGTACTTCAGAATACAAAGTGGTAGGACACTACGAAACCATTGAAGCACCTCCATTGGACGAAGGCAATGAAGGGTATGTTAACTGGGACGATCAATACGAATCGGACTACGACAAAGGCTACGACGAAGGCTATGAAGCCGCCAAGGAGGAACTTGGGTATTAGTCAGGAGGGAGTGTGGCGGGGGTAAAACCTCGCCGCCTCTTTTTTTTGTTGAATATTTATTAATTTTTTTAAGACTTAATTTAAAGTGAGTGTAATCCAAAATATGCAGTCGATGATATTAACTGATTCCATGAGTCAATGGCTAGATAATATGCGACATGAAAAAGGTCTTTACCACATGATGTACGATAAAGATTCTATTGCTGTTTTTGGAGAAAAGTTTGAACTTGATAGCAAACAAGCCAAGTCAGCGATAAATGATTGGTACAGCCAGCGTGGAGACTAAAAAATGCCGTTTAAAAGAAAAGCAGTAGTGACGGTTGGGAGTAAAGATTGGGCGGTACAAGTACCTAACCCTCCTAAACGCGCCACACACGCTCGTATGACCCTTGATACCTACTTCAAGGATAACGGAACCCCAAAGGTAGCAACTCTCCCCATACAAGATTTTGGATGCTTTAAAGGTGTATCTGGAGACTTCCAATACATCAGAATGGACAAGCACAAAAAGGTACTAGAAGAATACGATGGTTCTTGGTACTGGAACGGTAGGCAGGTAGAAGGAATAGAGTTATCAGAATAAAAAATATGTGATATAATTTAAATACAACCTACAAGACATAACAACCTACATATAAAAGGGTCTTTTTTAATATATAAAAGCATCCTTTGTAATATACAAATATAGATTGTTATGCTTATTTTTGCTTTAGTAATGTGGTGGTTTTTCCTTGGTACGATATACCATGTCTATAAGATGAATAAGGGAAGATAAAAGGGCTAAATATATAGTTTTTATTATAAATAATTAGTTATTTTTATTCAGAAAGTAGGGGCCGAAGTGGAGGAAAGTGGAGGTATGTGGGTTGTCTTTAACATTTATTTAATCAAATATCAAGTATTTTTTTTATTATTTATATATTATTTTCCCCTTCTCCTCCTACTAGCACAATCTAAATACAAATAATTTAAACATAAATATAGATTAATATATCTTTTTTTCTATGTCAATATATAAAAATCAAATGCAAATGATTTAAAAGCGAAATATAATTATAATAAATATAAAATAAAATAGCCGCCGAATAAATATAAATAAATATTTATAATTGTTAAAATCTTTTTTGGATTTTTGCTTGCATTAAAATAAAATAGTGGCACAATATTATTAAGGGCTTTTGCCCTTGTTTGTTGTTCGTTCATCATAGCTAACTCTCCCGCTGTCGTGGCGGGGGAGTTTTTTTTGAAATATTTATTGACATTTCTGAAATAAGTGGTACATTAGAAATATGAAGAAACTACTAGCAGCCCTAATGTTGATTGCGTTTGCTTCTACGGTTAGCGCACAGGATAAAGTACCATCAGTAGATAATAGAATATTTAAAGAATATAAAAGCGATGTTCTTCAATTATTCTGCCCTGTATATACAAATAAGAGGGTTAAGCCAGTGGAAAGTTTAACCATTATTCATCGTAATAAGAAGGTCTATTTAAGTAATAGCCGAGCGATGATGAGGTACAAACTTGGTCATAATAGGTTTAATAAGAATGTATTCTGGATGCCTAAAAAATCCCCAATGTCTGTGGAAGAACTAAATAAGGTGATTGAGAAAGCAGACAAGGATAAAAAGGTTAAGAATATTAATGATTATTTTAATCTAATTAATAATACTTTAGATGAGGCTAAAAAAACGGAGGTCGTCAAAGAAAAAGCCAAATAATAGGCTCTCTCTTAATATAGCCCTTCGACTCTAAATGGGTCGAGGGGTTTTTTAATTGTTACTATCATACCGCCCAATAAATATTAATAATTATTTGGGGCTTTTTGTGATTTTTAATTGTGATAATGATGATTTTGAATGTAATTAATATTATAATGGTGACTTTAGATTATTTTAGGGTTGCTTTTAATGAAAAAACCCTTAATATTGAAATACTATGAGCAAACGAATGGCAAAACTATACGAAAAAGCATGGAATGAGGTAGTAGATAAGCTACCCGCATGGAAAAAAACAGTAATTGTTAATCATGATGATGAATCTCCCGATTGGAATAGGGTAAGCAAGGAGGTCATCAAAGAGGCTATTAAGTTAGCAGAGTCATGGGAGTGGGAATACGAAAAGAAAAAAAATAAAGAAAAAGTATCAACTACTAATTCCCCATTCTAAATATATGAAACTAAATAACATCAAAACACACCCCAAGTATTGGGTTTTTCACAAAGACATTTATAATAGTGAGATTGATAGTCTCGACGAAGAAATTAGAAAGATTATTTTAGACAAACCTTATAGCGGCACAGCCACAAGGTTTAATGATCGTGTAGATAGGTTAATTGCTGACAAGATAGAAGAAAGTAATTATTAAACTATTTGAATTATTTTTAATTATTTTTCGATTAGGGGTTGACTTTCTTAAAAAACCTGTTATATTTAAAGTATGGCAAGAGGAAAGACAAAAGGTGCGGGAAGTTTCGTTCAAGTAAACCTACGCGAACTCAACCGTGTTCTAAAAGAAGATGCTACTGTTATCGTATCACGCAGATTTGCAGAGACACTATCTTTGGATACTGAAAATTTTGCTGCCACCACCACTAACATCGAAGCTCAAACTCCAGTTAAAGTTAAGACTGAAGAACTTGAGCCTGTTGTTAAGGTGAAGGTAACAAAAGATAACTGGTAAGAAAGCTATTAACATAAACAACCTACTATGAAACAACCTAACAGATTCCCGCATATCGTGGGCCAAGATGCTGCCAAGCGTAAGCTCGGTTTTCACTTGGATAACTATCAAGCGTCTAACGTCATTCCACACCTATTGTTTATTGCGCCAAAGGGTTGCGGTAAGACTACCTTGGCTAAAGCAGCAGGGCAGAACCTTATGAATGATGAGACGGGCAAGCCAAAGACTTTCTTGGAGATTAACTGCTCCACTCTCAAGTCTGTTCCTCAATTCATTAACCAAGTTGTCGTGCCTCACATTCACGACAAGGAAGTGACCGTGTTGTTCGATGAATCGAGCGAACTACCCAAGAGCGTTACGATGATGCTTCTGACCGTGTTGAACCCGAATCCAGAGAATCGCACCTCATTTTCTTTCGAGGATTATGTGATGGATTTTGATTTTAGCCGACAGTCCTTTATGTTCGCCACCACCGAAGCGCACAAGATGTTTCATGCTTTGATTGATCGTTGTGACCGTATTGATTTGGAGGAATACACATACGATGAGCTTGGTGAGATTATGCAGCGCAACCTTGAGTCTATCGAATTAGATTGTGACCGTGATCTTCTTGGTGAGATTGCTCCCGTTCTCCGTGGCAATGCTCGCGCAGCGCAGAAGATGGCGCAAAACATGAAAAGCTATTTACAACGTAAAAAGGCAAACAAGTTCGTAAGGAAACATTGGGACGATCTTAAACACGCTCTCGGTATTCTTCCTCTTGGCTTGAATCGCATTGAGATTCAGATACTCCGCGCACTAGCAGAGAAAAAGGAGTCGAGCCTTACCAACCTATCTGCAAAGACAGGGTTGACCGTACAGTGTATCCGTCAGGACTTTGAATTATATATTCAGAAGCATAACCTAATGGAGATTAACACTGGTGGTCGCTCACTCACTAGCGTTGGACACAACTACCTTAAAGCATTAGACGAGGAGGAAAAATAATAAATATCATCTAAATAAATAATAGTTTAATAGTAGGCAAATAAATACCAGATAAATAAATAATAGCTAAATAATAAATAAAGTCCCATCTGTAACAGGGTGGGATTTTTTTGTGAGTAAGTTTTTATATTTTTTTCTTGTAACTTGGTAAAAAACGCGCAGCAGCGACCATGCCAACTTACTCGTAAGAAAGTTATTCACAACGCTTGACAATTATTCGCAAGTGTGCTACATTGTAACAATGACAACGCAAACCACATTCGAGCCCTGCAACCAATGCGGCAATGATGCTTTGCTGCTTGAGGGGAATAACGGAAAATGTTTGACTTGCGTTGCTCTCCCCCCCGAAGGGTTGACTCCCAACGAAAAACTGAGCTTGTCCCTAGTGCTTGAGGGTTGCGAGTGCGCGGCTTGCGTAGCCACTAAAAAAAGTTTAAGAAAATGACGTTCAAGGGTTGACAAAAGTGAAATGTGTGTTATATTGTTATTAGCAAGAGAGAGATAAACAACTAAACGAAAGACTAAAAAATGCCTATTACTGCAAACCAAAAAGTGAACGAAGGATTTGACTACCGTGTGAAGCAAGTCGAAGTTCCGCATCCCGAAACCGGAAACAAGTCCGGCTACTTTATGAACATCCGCGAGGATAACGACGAGATTCTGGGCTGGACAAGTGACCGTTACGGCCTTGTGCAAAACAGCGATTTACTTGATCGCGCCGACAAGGCTTTCGAGGATCGCGGCATCGACGTTACTCGCAAGGTTATTGTAACCGAAGGCGGAGCAAAAATGCGCGCCCAGTACGACCTTTCCGGTGATATGTTCCGCGCCGATGTTCCCCAAGTAGGCGACACTATGGCTTACCGTCTCACCGCCCAAAATTCGTTTGACCGCTCGCTGCGCGTGTCTTTCGCCTTGGGTCTTATGCGCTTGGTTTGCACCAACGGCATGACCACAATGGAAAAAGAGGTCGAGATGGTCAAAAAGCACTCCTCGCAAATTCGCATCGGTGACATCATCAGCGACAATGCTCTGGATAGTGCTTTGAGCAAATTGTCCGACAGCGTAAACGTGTATGGTCGTTTGGCTGGCGTTACTCTGGAACAGGAGCAGGGCTTGAACATCCTGCAAAACCTTGCTAACGCCAAGGTGATCTCTGAAAAGGTTCGCGAGTCCATCGCACTTATCTGGAACAACCCAACCCATGAGGAGGACAAGGCTCGCAACCTGTACAACCTAAACAACGCCGTGACCCAGCACCTCACCCATGAGGTTGCTGACGAGCGTTTCGAGTACGCTAACCGCGTGACCACTAACGTGCTAAAGCGTTTTGACATGGCAGCGCGTAACAAGGGACGTCTGGAAAAACTCTGGACTCCCGCCAAGTCCAATGCTGTTGTAGTTGTGGCTGAATAAGTTCCGTTTGTTGTTCATCGCAATCCCTCGCCCTTTTATTCCTTTCGGGGCGGGGGATTTTTTTTGTCCACAAGTTATCCACGGCGAGTAACTTGGCATGCGGCGTGCGGCAGCTTTTATGCCAACTTACTCAAAAAAAGTTATTCACAATGGGTTGACAGATTCGCGTTTGTATGCTACATTGTAACAATGAAACGCGCTAAAGCTAGAGTCAACAAAGACGGCCTTATGGGTAGCGCGTCCCGTATGCATTGCCCCAAAAAAGGAAAAGGGTCTTACAAAAGAAGAAAAAAACACTCTCGCCCCCTTGACAGGTAGGCGTTTGTGTGTTATATTGTATTAACAACGAACGAAAAGCTATGAAACTTATTTATCAACCACTCGGAACATCCTCCCTAGTAGGAATTGAAACCAACGACGAAACCGAACGCGACCAACAGTATTGGTCGTTTTGGAATCACGGCGCAACATCGGGCAAGCTCCACGAGATGAGCGATACCTTTCATTACATCACCACCAGTGAGGAAAAGTTAGAGAGTTATTTTCTTAACTCCTCCCTTCATTTACTTTTGAACAAGTTTCCAGAAAAGTATAAAGGGGAAAAGGGTGGCGTTATGCAAGCGGCAAAAGAACTCGCAAAACGTCGATTTGACGAGCTAAAAGAAAACACCGAAGTTTTCTATTCCACCAAACTGCACGACTACGACTATTCAGTAGCCAAGACCGAACCAGTAGACCATGAGCGCGTGGGCCATACTAATGACGAGGAAGAATGGAAAGGTAAAGCTCACGAAGTTTTAGCGTCAACATCAGCAAAACGCCTTGGGTGACTTGACAAAACCAGCAACCTGTGTTATATTATTATTATGAACAACAACCTACTGAAGTTTGGAGATCCGAACGCTAAACTAAAAAAAATGCTTAAGAAGTTAAAGCTTAAGCTTAAAACTTTCACACTTCCCGCAGGACACACTTGCCCCGGAGCTAAAGACTGTCTTTCCAAGTCGGATAGAATCACGGGCAAGGTTCAAGACGGGGACGAAACTGTATTTCGTTGCTTTATGGCAAGCGCAGAAGCTCGCTCTCCGTCTTTGCGTAAACTTGTTTGGCATAACTTAGATTTGATTCGAAGCACCATGACAAACGCGTGGCGATACAAGCGCGACAAGGTGCAAGCCTTGGCGGATCTCATATGCGAGTCACTTCCAAAAGATTTCGACATTATGCGTGTTCACGTTGGCGGCGATTACTTCAGTAAAGATTATCTAAAGGCGTGGGTAGAAGTAGCAACACGTAATCCCGACAAGATTTTTTACTCCTATTCAAAAAGCTTGCATTTCTTTGCGGATGTTGCGAGGCCAGAAAACCTTGTGTTAACCGCCTCCCGTGGTGGCAAGCACGACGAATTGATTGACCAGCACGGATGGAAAGAAGCTCTCGTTGTTTACAGCGAACAAGAGGCAGAAGAGCGTGACTTGGAAATTGACCACGACGACACCCACGCAGCATTTGGACACGAAAACTTTGCTCTATTGATTCACGGAACCCAACCAAAAGGTAGTGCGGCGAGTGTCGCTCTATCTGCAATCAAAAAAGCAAACAAACAAAAAACCCTCTAAGAGAAAGTGAAGATATGGAAGTCATCGCCATCGTGTCCGTGGCAACAGTCACGGCAATCTTATATAAAATGTGGAGGAAATTATAATGAAAGCAGACACACTGAAGGAAATCACAATCATGGGAAGAAAAATTTTCCTTGACACTAATAGCCATGAAATAGTATTTCCCGAGCCTTACCAAGAAGAAGAAATAGAAATGTTGGCCTATTACCTAATAGAAGAAGGATTCATCCCACGCGTTGAAGACCGCCCCCCCCGTGAGTAACTTGGCACGGGGCGTGCGGCAGCTTTCATACCAACTTACTCAGTTTCTTAAAAACAGCGAATTTCACATCGGAGAAAACACCCCTTTACAAGAAACTTAAAAGTGACTATCAACTGTTGCCGATCAAAAAACCTCTATAATGATCGACAAAATGATTTGCCAATCACAGATGAGCGACAAACAATTAGG
>MDSZ01197612.1_pt1 | contig 12107 bp, 13 predicted proteins | sample 811201 | NCBI WGS metagenome assembly MDSZ01 (sample SAMN05326647, study PRJNA326480) | marine metagenome | isolation source: seawater | place: Indian Ocean: North | collected 2010
GCGATGCGCTCCGACAAGCTCCTCCGCAGCTACCGAGCCGCCGTCAGCCTCGCCGCGACGCTCATCTGGATCAAATCAGACTTGATCAACACGGCCTAGCGACCACGGTCAACCTGGTATCCGGGCTGGCCCACTAGCGACTGCGGAATCTGGAAGGTCAGACCCGGTCTGTTAGCCCGCGTGCCGATCTCAGTGTCGATGATCGCCGAATCGGTTTGCGCGTGGAGGGCGAAACTGTCCCGATTTTTCTGGCGGTGCGCCATCGGGTACGGCCCGATTCCCGAGGCATCTCTTGGCGGAGTCTGTCAGTTCCCCTTGGTGCATGTCTGCTGAGCAGCTGTCTGCCCGGTGACTGAAGACGGAAGGGGGATCGCGGTCGCCGTCGGCGCTGGCGTAGCTGCGCCCGGGGCGGACGACGGTCGAGCCGGGCTTACTGACGCTGGTGGGGGCGGTGTGGGGCTTGGCGTGGTGGTGGCGGCTGCTGGCGCGGGTCGTGACCCGGGGGCAGCGACGGCTCCCACCCCGAGGTTCCCGCTCAGCACGAGAGGCGTGTCGTTCCTGAGTGCGGAAACCAGTAGAGGCGCGGCCGAGGAATCGGGGACGACGCGATTGGGGTCGGAAGGGTCGGTGCCGACGGGATATTGAACAAATACCATGTTCGACATGCTGATGCTCTTCAGCGTCAGCGCAAGCGACACCAGCGAGGTCGGTTGGGAGATCGTATCGGACAGTTGCACGTTCGACACGGCAGCGTGGGCCAGCTGATACAGCGTGAGCGGGTTGCTCAGGACCCCGGCGCTGTCGATCTTGCGCAGCAGAGCGGAGAGGAACAGTTGCTGGTTGCTGATGCGGCCTAGGTCGCTGCCATCACCGATTCCGTGCCGGCTACGGACGAAAGCCAGCGCCTGCGACCCGACGAGGGTCTGAGTTCCCGCGGCAAGATCGAGTCCGGCATAAGGGTCGTGGATGGGGGTGGCAATGCAGACCGCCACGCCGCCGACTGCGTTCGACATGGCGATCACTCCGTCGAAACTGATCAGGGCCGCGTCGGGGATGCTGAGGCCGGTCAGTTGCTCGGCCGTGAGAACGACGCAGGACAGTCCTCCGCGTGAGAGAGTGGTGTTGAACATGCCAGCGTCCGCGCCGGGGACGGTCCCGCCATTCGGGCCCGGGCAGTCCGGTATCGGTGCGATCAGATCACGGGGAATGGAAATCACGGTGGCGTGGGTGTGGTCGGCACTGACATGCAGCACCATGGTCACGTCGTTGCTGCCGGCACCGGAGCTTCCGGCCAGATCCGCCGAGTTGTTGAACTGACCGCCTTGACCGGTGCGGGTATCCGTCCCCGCGAGCAGGATGTTTACGGCACCCGACTGCGCATCCACCTGTGGCGCAGCCGGGGTCTTCCCTTTCGCGGTGACCAGATGGATGCCCGGTTTGATCGATTGCACCGTGTCCGCAACACCGTACGCGCCCACGATGGCACCGCTGGCGACCACGACGCCCACCGCGGCGGCAAGCACCCTCAATACGAAGCCGTAGGGGCGACGCTCGGGCAGCCGACCATGGCGGACACCGACTCCGTGGGTGCGTCGTGGACGACGCACTTCACCACCGTTGTCCGCTGAATCACCGCTAGAAAGCACCCTTGGACGATAACGTCTCAGCCTGGAAACCGCTCCGGACCTATCTGGAAACTGCACACGTACTCATGCGAAACTGCACAAACGAAGGTTCGCTCTACGACCCGAGGGGTTAGGCGAGTGTGATTGGCGCCGTCGCGGTGGAGTGGGTCTGCGGTTCACGGCGGCGCCAGTCCTCGGGGATTGCAGCCTCCAGCGCGTCGTCCACGGTGACCACACCGAGGAGGAGCCCTTGCGGGTCGGTGACGGGCAGCACCATGAGGTTGAAGTCGGCCATCCTTGTGGTGACGTCGACGACATCGTCCTGCGGCGAGGCGTACACCGGTTCGGAGTCCGCGATCTCCGCCAGTGGAGTATCCGGGTGGGCCTGAAGTGCCTGGACGAGCCCGACAGACCCGCATAGCGCGCCGCTCTCGTCGACGCAGAAGATGGTGAGGAGGGCCTCGGCCTGCTGGTCTCGGGCGGAGCGGATGCGCTCGATCGCCGCGCGTACCGTCGCCGTACCGGGAAGGGCAACGAAGTCGAGCCCCATCAGGCCGCCGGCTGTTTCACCGTGGTAGCCCAGGAGACGAAGAATGGGCGACCGCTGTGCGGTGGGCAGCAGATCCAGGACCGCCTGGCGGCGCTGCTGCGGCAGGTCGAGGATGGCGTCGGCGGCGTCGTCGGCGCGCATCCGGCCAAGCACGGAGGCGACCTCGTCCAAGCTGCGGGTTTTGAGTAACTGGGCTTGGCTGTCGTCGTCGAGCTCTTCGAAGACGTCGGCTTCCAGTTCGGGGTCGCTGTGCACCTGGGTGAGCAGGTCGTCTTGCTCTTTGCTGGAGGCGGATTCGATGATGTCGGCGATCTGCGCGGCCTTCAGCCGCCGCAACTGACCAAACGGGGACCGGACCAGAGCGGAGGGTTCGTGTCCGATGAGTGCCTCGAAGGAGCGCCAATCGCGGACTGGCTGGGTTCCGCGTGAGCTGGTGCCGAACCATCGTTGCCGGTGGACATCGAGGCCGGTCACGATCCACCCTTCGGCGGTCTGGGTCAGTGTGATGTCGTGGGCGCGCACGAGGGCGGCTCGGTCGATGTCGATCAGTCGGTGCCCGAGCACGTCGGCGTTCAGCAGCACTTCGCCGTCGCGGCGCTCGAACGGACGGAGGTCGAGCCGGGCGGTCGAGAGGGTGATGCGGTCGCGGGTGATCTCGGTCACCGCCGTCACGGGGACGAAGATGGCGGCGGACCCGACCCGGACCACGAGTCCGGCGAGCTCCGGGTAGTTGTCGGCTCGCAGCCGTACGATCATGTCGGAGAGCTTGCCGAGCGGTTCGCCCTTCGCGTCGATCACGGCATGCTTGAGCAGTTCGGCCAGTGTGACCGTGTTCATTGCAGGACTCCTTTGAACAGGTTCGAGTGTACGGGTGAGCCGTCTAGTGGCCCAGAGCCAATTGGATGACTCGGACCACCACCAGGACCATGGCCACCAGCAGATACGTGCGCAGGACGGTCAGCCCGATACGCCGACCGGTCGACAGTTCGGGGCGCGAAAGCAGGGCCAACGGTGGCATCCGCCACGTCGCGCGCTGACTGCGGTCGGGGACGTCGTGCGGCGCAGCCTTCCTGCCGTGTCGTGCGATCGCGAATGCGATGGCGCCGATGACGGCGATGGCGCTTCCGCCACCGAGGATCCAAAGGATCGTGGGGGCCGTGATGTCGGGGAACAGCACACTCGCGGTCAGCACGATTGACAACATGACGAGGATCGCGATCACGGCCGAGGTGAAGATGTTGAGCCACCGACCGTTGACCCACGGCCCGAGGACTTGCTTGTCGTTGCAGAGCAACAGTAGGAACACCGTCGCCGATGGCAGCAGGACACCGGCGAGGGTCTGCACGCCGACGGTCAGCAGACCGAGCGGGCTGCCGGGGATGAGCACGATGGTCGCAGACACCAGCAGCAACCCGGCGAACACGGCGTAGAAGCCTTTCGCCTCACGTGGTTTGCGGTGCAGTGAGTGCTTGAGGCCGAGCACGTCCCCGAGCGCGTACGAGGTCGACAGTCCGACCGCCGCCGCCCCGATGATCGACGCGTCGATCAACGCGATCGCGAACAGAACCCCGGCCACCGGAGCGACGTATTTTCCCAAGCCCTGGGCCACGCCGAGCGCGTCAGTGAGGTTGCCAAACTCGTGCCGGCCGGCGAAGGTCGCGGCGGTGAACGAGACTATCGCGGCCGCACCGACGATCACGATCGCAATGCCGACCCACAGGTCGACTTTCTCGTAGTTCATGAATCGTGGGGTGATGCGCTTGTCGATCACGTAGGACTGCTGGAAAAACAACTGCCACGGCGCCACCGTCGTTCCCACGATTCCGATAATCAGCAGCATCACCGTCGACAGTTCCGCGCCTGCCGGCATCCCGGGGATGACGAAATCGCGTGCGATCTGCCCCAGCGGCGGGTGCACCATGACGAAGATCGGGATCAGCAACAGGGAGCCGACGATTAGCACCATGCAGACCCGTTCGAACCGTTTGAACGACCCGGTGCTGACCGCGGCAATCACTGCCAGCGCTGCCACGATCACACCGGGAATCTGCGGGATCCCCAGGTAGCTTAGGCCCAGGCTGATGCCGATGAACTCAGTCACGATCGTCAAAGCGTTCAGAATGAACAGATCGATCACGCTAAACGCGCCCCAGAACTTCCCGAACCGCTCCAGGATCAGGCGCGCGTGACCGACACCGGTGACCGCACCCAGGCGTAACACCATCTCCTGATTGACATACAGCACCGGCACCAGCAGCAGCAACGTCCACAGCAGGGTTGTTCCGTAGTTCTGTCCGGCCTGCGTGTAGGTGCCGAACGCTCCAGCATCATTGTCGCCGACCATCACGATCAGGCCGGGGCCGACGATCGCCAGCAGGGTGCGGAATTTCGCGGACAGTTTCTGACGCGGCGCATCGTCACCGACCCGGATCGTGCCAAGAGCGCCCTCGATATCCCCGACGTGGGCGGAATCGAGAACGGCGCTGGTGTTATCAGTATTCGTGGTCATGGGGCACTACCTCCTCCCGCCGAAACGGGATGCGCAAAATGGTCGGGTGATCGGAGGTTCTCCTGCGCCCAGCATCTGTACACGCCCGACCTGAACGTCGCGTAGCGACGCGGTGAACGCGCTTCCGGTTCGCCCGATCAGCGGGCGGCGGACGGGGGCAGGAGACACATATTATGGCTCTCGCTCATCGACGTGCTCCTTCCACTCAGCCGGCACACACGACGAGGCCCAGCGAAACCGCCGGGTTGCACCTCTCCTCGTAAGACCTTTGGCACTTCGCGGCGTGAACCCGTCAACGGGAGCCAATCGGGGCCACCCCTTAAGCCGGGAGGGCCTGTCCTGACCCGGGGCGTCTTTCGACGTTCGGGGTCGCTGGCTTGTATCCGCGAAGGAGCCTCAGCTAACGATCAGCACCTTGCGGCCCCGACTATACGCTCCGGTAGAGGCTCCCGCAAACGGTGCGAAATCGATGCGCTGCAGGTGAGGATCGCCTACCCTGCCTCGCCGAGCAGAGACACATGTGGTTATCTGGCAGCTCAGAAGGAGGAGGAACATGAGCGATTTTGGATACCTGCTCCTGCTCACATCAGACGCGCCGAGCGGCTCCGAACTCGGGCAGCCCGCGCAAGCGATAGCCGCTGCGATCGCGGAGAGCGGGATCCAGATCGACTCGATCATTACCGGTAGCGATGCCCGTGAAAGTGCCGTAGTAAACCGTGCGCTTGAAGAACTCGGGAAACTTCCCCGCGAAATCATCGCGGACGACCGCCTACGCGACAGTCTTTCTGTCAGCGAGTTCTACGAAGATCGCGTGGTGCCGATGCTTCTACAGCGGCAATCGGTTGTGATCATCGCACGATCGTGGGTCACCAGCCGGCTCCGTGAATACATGGACCCTCAGTTCGTCGACACCGAGCGACAGGAACCCACCCTGTATCGGTTCGACAAAGACCTCAACGCCATCAGGAACCATCGATAGCACCGTCTCGCACCAGTGCGAGATGACCCGAGGACGACTTTTGCCCGATTCTGAAGCGCCGCAAACGCACGTTCGTGGGCCAGCCAGCCGCCAGATGAGCAGCCGGTTCTGCCCTGTCCGATTGAGTGTCTTGAAAACCAAAAGCTTTCCGAGGCACGCAAACCCTCTCCCGGACCGCGGGAAGGAGTGGCGGATTTCCGGGGCGCGATGCGTCTCGGAAACATGTCTTACCGCAAAGTGTCTTTTCTCCGCCGCTGCTAGCAGTTGTTGAGGCAGAATGGCCCGGTGAGACATCTCGGGTACACACGGGTCAGCACCAGAAGCCAAGACGCGAAACTGCAAGTCGATGCGCTCGTCAAGTCCGGCGTCCAAGAGCGGGACATTTTTGCCGACGTCACCTCGGGCAGCCGGACCGCGATCTCGCGCCCAGGGATGAAGAAGCTCCTTGAGTACACCAAGCCCGGCGACACCGTCGTCGTCTGGCGGGTCGATCGGCTTGGACGGTCCCTGATCGATGTGCTCAACACGGTGAAGCTGCTCCGAGAGCAGGACGTGCAGGTGAAAAGCATCTCGGATGGGATCGACCCCTCGACGACCTCGGGCCGGTTGATGTTGAACATGCTCGCCACTTTGGCCGAGTACGAACGCGAACTGATCACAGAACGCGTCAACGCCGGGATCACCGCAGCCCGGCAAGGCGGAACCAAGTTCGGCCGGCCCCTGTCAGATCCCGTCGTCGTTGCTGACAAGCTCAAGCTCGTCGCCGAGGCCAGGGCGAAAGGCCGCACGGCGAAGGAGGCGGCGAAACTCGTTGGGTGGAGCCGGGCGACTCTGTACCGTCACCAACAGGCCCTCGCGGCTCGCGAGAGCGCCACCGTGTAGGTGGCTCGTGGATGCGGCGGAGCGGTGGCGTGTTCTTCGGCTGCATGTCGAAGACCAGATCCCGCTCGTCGTCCTCGCTCGAGAGACCGGGATCTCTGTCCGAACTCTGCAACGCTGGCTCCAGCTCTACCGCGCGGGCGGCGTCGCAGCCCTCGACCCTCACCCTCGCACCGACAAGGGTGTCCGCCGAACCTCATCGGAGACGGTCGCGTTCATCGAACGTTTGGCGCTGACCCGGCCACGCCCAAGCATCGCCACCCTGCACCGGCTCGCCTCCGCGGAGGCGAAAGCTCACGCACTGCCGGTGCCGAGTTACGCGACCGTTCGCCAGATCGTTCAGGCACTCGATCCGGCCCTTGTCACCCTGGCACTTGAGGGGCCGGTCTCGTACCGGGACAAGCACGAGCTCGTGTTCCGCCGCCGCGCAGAACACCCCAACCAGACATGGCAGTCCGATCACACCGAACTCGACATCCTCATCGTCGGCGCCAACGGGAAACCCGACCGGCCCTGGCTCACCACGGTCATGGACGACTACTCCCGCGCCATCTGCGGATACATGGTCTTCACCGGCGCACCCTCAGCGATCAACACCGCCCTGGCTCTCCGGCAGGCGATCTGGCGGAAGACTGACCCGGCGTGGGCGATGTGCGGCATCCCCGACATCCTGCACGTGGACCACGGCTCCGACTTCATCAGCCACCACCTCGAGCAGACCGCACTCGCCCTGCACTTCAGGATTATTCACTCGACCGTCGGCCGGCCCCAGGGCCGAGGGAAGATCGAACGGTTCTTCGGAACCATCAACACCGAACTCCTGGCCACGCTCCCTGGCCACCTCGGACCGGGCAGCCGAACACCAACGCCCCTGCTGGACCTCGCTGGTCTCGACCGCGCGATCAGCGAATTCATCGGCACCTACAACGACCGGACCCACAGCGAGCTGGGGATCTCACCGCGAGACGCGTGGGTCGCGGACGGCTGGATGCCTCGTATGCCCGACAGCCTTCAAGAACTCGACGGGCTCCTCCTTACTGTTCCAAAGAACCGGGTCGTTCAACGCGACGGCATCCACTTCCAAGGCCAGCGCTACCTCGCCCCAACCCTCGCCCAGTTCGTCGGTCACACCGTCACAATCCGGTACGACCCCCGCGACATCTCCGAGATCCGCGTTTACGACCGCGACACGTTTCTCTGCACCGCCATCGACGAAGCTCACCCTGTCCCGCGTCAAGTAGTTGGCAGGATTTCTTCGCGTTGAAAGGTCGGGGTTGTCGGGTCGGCGAGGCCGAGGTGGACCTCGAGGGGGCGGTTCCAGGCGAGTGCTTCGTGGGGGCGGGTTTCGTTGAACTCGATCCGGTGCTGCTCGGCGATGCGGACGAGGTCGAGGTGGTCGTCGACGCTCTCGCGATAGAGGCGCTCGTATTTCAGGGTCTGGAACCCGCGTTCGCGGACCCCGTTCTGGCCGGGCGTGCGGACGCGGGTGCGGACGTGACGCAGCTCGGGTCGTGAGGCGATGAACGCTTCGAAGCGGAATGAGCGGAACGGGCCGCCGTTGTCGGTCACGAGCGTGATCGGGACGGTCTCGCCGGTGGTGGGGTCGGTGAGATGTTCCAGCAGGCTCGGCCCGTCGAGCAGACGCTCTGCTTCGGCGAGAGCGAGCTCGATAGCGGTGATCGCGTCGTGTTGGTTCGCGGTCGGGGACCAGTGCCATCCGAGTTCGTATTTCGACCAGTAATCGATGCATCCCGCGACTCTCCAGGTGCCGCCCGCGGCGGTCTCGAACTCGGAGAAGTCGAGCTGCCAGGCCTGCAGCGGGGCGGTCGGCGCGTCCGCGAACGCTGCCTTCCTCGCCTTCGCGAGCTGGCGTCGCTCGCGCTGGTAGTCGGCTTTGAGCAGCAGTCCTTCCTCGTCCAGGATCCGCAGCACGGTCGAGGGAGCGAGCTGATGGCCGTTGTGGCGGGCGAGAGCCCAGATCTTCCGATGCCCCCACGCGGCATGCTTCGTCGCGAGGTTCCGGATGCCGTCGCGGTGCGCGTCACGGGTCGGCGCCGGCCACGGCCCTTTCGGCGGCAACCCGGCTTTCGCTTTCGCCTGCCACCGCCGCCATGACCGTTCCGGGACGCCGACCAGTTGGCAAAACCTCGAGGTCGGCATCCCGGCATCGACACGGATTACCTCGAGGGCCTCGAAGGGCCCAGGCGGCCCTCCGCGCTCTTCTTCCAGACCCGTAACTCGACGGCGGCCTCGCCGAGCGCCTGGGTCAGGTCGGCGACCTCGGCCTCGAGCTGTTCCTCCCGGGTCGTCGGACCAGTCCGTCCGGAAACCAGCGCAGCCTTCCCCGCCTCGAGGAAATCGGACCTCCACCGGCCGATGGATTGCTCCGAGACCTGCTCTTTCCTCGCGGCCTCAGCGATCGTCGTCTCGCCCGCAATGACCGCGAGCACGATCCGCGTCTTCTTCTCCGGCGGGATCACCGGCGGCCTTCCCATCAACAGCCTCCCGGCATCTCAGACGCCGATCATGCCCTCACAACCGGCCTGCCAGAAATCTTGACGCGGGACAACCCCAACCTTCGCCTCAGCCTCCGCGACATCGAAACCGCCCGCCGCGCCCGCCGCAAGCAGCTGCGGCGAGCCATCAACGACCGCATCCCGATCGTTGCCACCCGCGAGGAACTTCGCACCCCCGAACCCAGCAAACGGCGGCCGAAGTTGCGCACCTACGAAGAGGATGAGTGATGAACCAAGCATTCATCGTCACCAAAGAACACCGACGCTTCACCGAGTTCGCCAACGCCGTCCGAAAGGAGAAGACCATCGGGATTTGCCACGGCGCCGCCGGCGTCGGGAAGACCAACTCCGCCCGCCGCTACGCGAACTGGGACGCACTCGAGCCGTATATCAACGCATGGGGACCGAGAGGTGATCACGACGCCAAGCACTACGCCCTGGCGAACCGATCCCGCACCGTCTTCTACACACCCGAAGTCCTCTGCCGGCCCAAGGACCTCATGCACGACATCGACCACTGGCAGATCAAAGTCGGGATCTGCGCCGACGAGCACCTCCGCTCCCTCATGCCCGACGGGGAAGTGGTCAGGCAGAACGACGTCACTCGCCTCGTCGAGCTGCTCATCATCGACGAAGCCGAACGGCTCACCCCCACCGCCCTGGAGCTTCTTCGGGACCGGCACGACCGCACCCACCTCGCGATGATCCTGATCGGCATGCCCGGCGTCGACGAACGCTTCCGCCACTACCCCCAGCTCTACAGCCGCCTCGGCTTCTCACACCACTACCGTGCCCTCGGCCGTGAAGAGCTCCTCTTCGTTCTCGATCGCCACTGGAAGCGACTCGGCAGGACTCTCGACCCTGACGACTTCACCGACGCGCAAGCCATCGCCGCGATCGAACGCATCACCCGAGGCAACTTTCGCCTCCTCGAACGGCTCTTCCCTCAGATCAACCGGGTACTCAAGATCAACCAGCTCGACACCATCACCGACGACGTCATCGAAGCCGCCGCCAGCATCCTCGTCATCGGCAATTAGCGACACAAAGCGATCACAGAACACCGCCAAAGAGCGGCAAACTCCACAACCCCCGCCCGCTAAACGGTCCGACTTCACTCTGAGATGAGAGGGCGGGGGTGGGGGTCCGGAGGTGCCCCGGCAGTCCGAGTGTCGAGCTGCGGACTGCCGGGGCGTGCCGTTCGTCACCCGTTAGATGCCCAGGGCTCACCCTGCCGCGCCCTAACGCTCCGGGTGTCCATGCGAGTGCTCGACATGACGAACTGCGCCGGGTGCAACTGAACACCCGGAGTCGTGAGGAGGGGCCGCGCTGGGGAACCTTGCCCGAGCCCAGCGCGGCCCCATTGCTGGAGCGCCGTAACAGAGGGAGAACGGCGCCAGCGGGTGCCAGGTGGTCCCGGAGGTTTCGCGCCCTCCGGGCCTGGCGGGTCCGGCAGCGTCGCCCTCTGGTGTAGCGAGCCGCCGGGGGTCTCTATGGAGTTGTCAGGGGGTGGGAGCTGACGCCTGCTGGCGTGGCCCCGCTCCGAAGTAGTGGGACGCCAGCACTCCGCGCACCCGGTCAGGGATCGAGATTTCGCCCCGCTCTCCGAGGCAATGCACCCGAGCCGCGAACAGCACGTAAACGAGCCCAGATGGCCCAGGGGCGACCCCGGCGCCCTTCGGCACGTAGTAGGTCGTTCCGCCCACCTGAACGGCCTGCGGGCCGATCGGGATCGTTACGGCATCGAGGAGGCGGGGGTGCTGGCCGGTCACGGTGCCGCCTCCAGCTCAGCGAGACGGGCGAGGATGCGCCCCAGGTCATCCAGCGACATCGCCGCGATCGCGTCGGCGGCGCCCTCCACCTCGCGATAGGTCACAGCCACCACGGGCTCCGAGCTGCCCGAGATGCGAGCCTCAGCACGAGCTGAATCGAGAAACGCGCCCAGGTTCGCCGTCGAGGCGGTCGAGGTGGTCGCGATCCAGGCGCCGTCTACGTCCAGGTCGGGCTGGGGGTCGCGGTCGTCTGCGAAGGCGTCGGAGAGCTTGCGGTGCGTCCGGCGCTCCACGACGGCGGCGGGCACGTTGTGCGACTCCAGCACGGCGCTGGCCATCTCAGTGAACCGGCGATGCCGTGGCGCGTGGTGGTACAGGACGGCGGGCATGATCAGTCCGCCTTGCTCAGGATGACGCCGCGGGGCCGCTGGGAGCGCGCGTGTTCGTCGTCGGCGGCGCGGCGCTCTGCGGCCAGGTCCCGGTACTGCGTCGCCTTGGGTGCCGGGGCGCTGCCGAATCGCTGTTGGATGTCGGCGTAGCGCTGGGCGCGCTCCACGGGGTCAACGGTCGCGGCGGCAACCTGTCGGGCGGCGTCGCGGGCGATGATCCATTCCGCGGAGCCCTTCTCGCTCCAGCGCTCCAGGTCTACGGTGCCACGCGCGAACTTCTGCACGCCCCAGCGGCGGAGCTGGGCGTCAACGTCGCCCACGAGGGCCAGGAGCGCGCTCTGAGCCTCCAGGGTGGCCGGGGTCACTCGGATGACATCGCCGCGCCGGTAGACCGTGGCGCCGAAACCGGGGGTACCAAAGTTGGCAGTAGCGCCGCCGACGAGAACGGTAACCGTGTCGTCAGTGGTCCAGGGGCCGGGGGCCAGGAGGTCCATGTCGTCGTCTTCGTGGTTGCTCATGATGCGCTCAGCTCCAGGGTTTCGCGGTCAGGGTCGCGGGCTTCGTTCGGGTCGGCACGGAAGTCCGACGCCAGGTCGAATGCGCCTACGGACTCGGCGGCGAGCGCCAGAGCTTCCTCCTGCTCGGGGTGGCGCTCCAGGTAGGCGTCCACGGCACGGGCCAGCCGTCGAGCATCACGGCGCACAGCCTGCGCGGCGTGAATCTCGGCCTGGATGCTCTCCGCGTCGAGCCCCAGCGAGGCGAGGGCAGAGGCGGCGCGCAAGGCGTGGTGGGTCTGCCCCGAGTCTTGTTGACAGTCGGGGTTTGGGGTGATCAGGCCGCTTCTGCGTCCTTGTAGATCATCTCAAACTCGGCGGGGGTGAGTTTGCC
>MDSZ01223206.1_pt1 | contig 12107 bp, 7 predicted proteins | sample 811201 | NCBI WGS metagenome assembly MDSZ01 (sample SAMN05326647, study PRJNA326480) | marine metagenome | isolation source: seawater | place: Indian Ocean: North | collected 2010
TCGGGTCATTGCTGGGCCGACCGCGCCACGATTTGATAAGGTTTCCGATACCGGCTGAACCACTTATCTCCTCGCCACGGGCGTTCTTTCTAGTGGCCCAGACCCCATCAGGCCCTCTGAACTCTCCTGCGTTAGCTCTAAACAGGCGGTATCTGAGAGCGTCTAAACCCTCTTGTCGAACCCCGTTTATGGTCTGAGTGGCGTCAAAAGCAGACTTCCATTTATCGGCTAATTTTGGATCTACATTGCTGAAGTCGATCCTGTTTCCTTTGTCGTCATACATGGCTTGGCCAATATTGGCGTTGCCTGTTTCCGCTGTGTACTTGCTCATGACTGGGTCATTTCGATAATCGATCCGGCTCATCTGTTCGAGAGACATGTTGGTTCTTCCAGCGGGACTAGCGCTGGTAGGGCTGTCAGAGACAGCTAGCGCGGCGGTCCCAATAACCTCATAGTCTTTATTTCGTAGGACTCTTGCGTTCAAGTTGCTTGATTCCCCTACGACAAGCTCACCGCGCCTAGGATCTGCAGCTGGACTGTATCCTCCAGCGGTCGCCGTTCCAGCTACCGGAGCAGAGGGGTTTCGAGTCGTTGACTGAACGCTTACTTGTCCCTGCGGACCACGGAGAACCTTCACCGTCGACCTATTCCCCAGCCCAAACCTTTCCATCGTTGGGGCGGATTTAGTTCGGTCAATATTTATAGAGCCTATACCCTCACCGCCCGTATGTGCTCGGTTAACGCTTGTCAGCCCCGGCCGATACTTTGCGTTATAGGCTTGAAGAGCACGCATAGATTTTGCTGTGGCGGTGGGGGTCGATACCCCATCCACCGTGTGCGGGGGCCCGGAGAAATCTAGCTCGGGAGGTGCTGGGACTCCGCGCTTGATATCCGCATAAGATATGTCAGGCACTCTATTAAGTCGTGGGTCATTATGAAATTTCTGGAGGCGTCCCTCCTCTGCAGCATGCGTGAGCAGTTTCATGTTTTGGGCGCTCTGGTTTTGAGAAGTCTGCTTTAGTAGCTTGTTCTCAAGTTGTCCGAATGTGTACGACTCGCCACCAGGGCCGAAATAGGGAACTAGTTCACCGTCTGGGCCTGGATAATGTGCGACTTCGTCCCTGTTTATATTCCCTGCGGCAAATCCCATGCCGTGCATGTATCTATACGCCCTGCGCAGTCTGTCGTTCTGCGCTGTATCGTAGCTGGGGTCTCCGTCCATTATAGCTCTAAGGAACTGTCCCGACTGTCTAAGGTCCCCATCAGAAACAGATACAATGATCTCCCCGTTTTTGTTTTTGAGTAAGCTGCCAATTGCCGCTTTGTTCCCCGTGACCTCGCTCATGGGGATGCCTTCAATAGGCTTGATAAACTTGTTTAACGGAGCATTTTCCAGAGTGTTGAGCCTTCTACTAAGCGCGGAAATCTTGTTTCCTCTAAGAGTGCGAGCCTGCTCATCCCCAGCAACCACTGGGGAGTTCCTCAACTCATCAAGCTCTTTTTTAACATTGACGATCTGACTCTCTATCCCGGTACGGTACATAGAGTTTAAGCGTTTTCTCAGATTTGGATCTGCTACTCGGCTTCCCAACTCATCTTTCATCTTCGCGTAGAGGGCGGCTTGATCTTGAGGGCTGGTTGCCACCTCATCTAAAAGACCTCCCTGTCGACGCATAAACTCAAGAGAGTCCTGCCTTAACCGCTCCGTTTTATTAACAAGCTGAACAACCTTGGCCTTTACAGACGGTCCCAATGCGTCGTCTACACCAGTATGCTTCAGTAGTTCCCACAAAAACTGACGGCCCTCTACTGTGCTAGTGTTTGGCAGCCCAGGGGTCATCCTTATTTGGTAATCTACAATTGAGTCGCGCTGTTTTTGCGTGAGCTTTTCGGGAGCTGCGGGGTCTCCCACAATATTCCCATCAGCATCAATAGGGGCATAAACAGGGTTGTAGCGCAGCGGTTCGCCGCTAGAGTCATAAGGACTCTTAAGCCCAACCATTGTCGCGTAGTCTTGAAGGTCCATCACGTCATTCAGATTCACGTCTCCGGCCATTCCCCCCACAATCCTATTCTCAAGCTCCTTCTTTTTAATGCCTCCGCCGGTACCCCAGCCGGTTCCTATAAGCTGGGGGAGCCCCTGTTCAACTATTGCGTTCTTGAACATGTTGCCCGCTTCCCAAATTGCGTAAACAGCAAAAGCCCTGCTTAGCGCGGAGTTAAGAGCCAAACTTCCCCCGCCAGGAGTTGCAGGGGGTCTTGTTCTGGTAAGAGCATCCCCAAGCCCCCTGCCTGGTCTCCAGTTCAGGGGATTTGCCGCCGTCCGAACAGCGCTCCAGCCAGGGCCGCCAGAAGATATGACTCTTCCACCCTCTCCCACAAGGCGATTCATAAAAGTCCGTCCTGCGCCTTTTTGGCCCTGCGATACAAGAGTTCGCGTCATCGCGTCGGGCGCAGCCCTTCGCTGTAGAAAGTTTTTTGCGGACTGGCCTACTGTCGCAAGCCCCGCTTCGGTTAGGGCGGCTCCGCCAATATTTGCGAAGGGGTGCAATTCTTCAGGAAGAGCGTTGTAGCCTTGCTCAGCCCAGCGCGAAAGATTAGTATTACCTCCCGTCATCATGTCGATAAGCTCGGGGGTCCACTTATAGGCGCTCCCCAGGGGCTGGGCATAACTTGATAGGCCTTGCTCAGGAACTGGGTTGTTCCCAGTAACCATCCTAGGGATAGCGCCCCACATGTCATCGCCGAGGTTATTTGTTGGGTCCACTCTACGTAGGTCTCTACTCTGATTAACCGACATCTGCAGCCCGGTACGCTGCTCGGGGGTCATGGTCTGCTGAGGTAAGGACATCTGCAGAGGTGTATCTTCTAAGTTTCTGGAGGAGTCAGAATAAGCCCTGAGAAGTTCTGAGGGGTTATCGGGGTTAAGGATATAGCCATCTTGAGAAGGAGAGAACATCCCAGCTTTTCTGGGCGGGTTTACGGGGGGAATAGAAGGCCTGCCATCTGCCCCAAGGTGTCCTGGTTGAATGTTGTCTCCTTGGTGGGGCCGGTATTCACCTGCTGAAGAAACTCTGGGGAGCCAGCTTACTGGGTCTATTGTTTGTTTATACTCAGAGTGGGGCATGCTTCCCATGAAAGAGCTAATTGCCGATTCCAAGGCGAAATCTGGATTCCCTTCAACAGATTTTTCAGCCCCAGGAGGAAGTCCCGGCCCGGTGACAAAAAGTCCAGGATATTGTCTATGAAGCTCGGCGGTTTCGTGAGCAAGATTTATACCGTCCTTCTGGCGAAGAAGGCCCATGATCTCTTTCGGAGTAGTGTCGGTTTCCTTGAATACGTCTGCCCTAGGGTTCAAATAAACCCCGGGTATCCTGGTCGGAAGCCCCGGGAGGGGGTTCTTTTTAGCTTCTCTAGCAAGCTTTGCAAAATCAGGAACACTCATTTAACCAAACTCCTCATATCTCCGACCTTAAGTATGCGGTCTTTAATCTCTCTAGGCGTTGTTAGCAAAGGAGTGCCCGATTCAACACTTCTATAAAACGCCGCCATCCATGATTGCCTGACAATTACATTGTCTACAGAAGGATATTCCTGCCAATGAAAATCACGCGTCATTGAACCATATGCGTACTCATAAACATACTCATTATAAGACGGCCCAATAGAGAATTTATTAGATTTAATAGTGAGGGCGTCCTCAGGTATTGCTAACCAATCAAACTTTGTTGGATCAACCACAGAGGATTGATCGTAAGTTAGTGAAGACCCCGGCTTAACCGGAGTGGTTATGTTGGTGTGGTAACTATATGAGTATACTTCGCCTAAATCTGCCATTCTTCACCTACTGAATTGTTTGATTTCCTACCGTGTTATCTATGTATCTCTTTAGGTTGCCTAGGGCTGTTCCAACATTGTTAGAGAGTTCAACAAGGTTTCCTCCACCTTCGCCCCCCTGTTGCGGGCTTGGGTTACCTCGCATCGTAGCAACCTTCTTCATTAAGGCTTTGTGTTGGGGCGATCCGGGCCCACCCTTAACAGCGGCGACCATCTCAGCGGCAAGCTGTGCCGTCTGATCTTCATCAGCAATCCCCATGCCTCTAAGCATGTCATTGGCAGATTGCACAAGCTCTCGCTCCGCCTGCCAAGTGATATCTCCCTTACCGGCAAAGAACCTGCGAGTCTCTCTATCTCTTTGCGCTGCGCGAGTGATTCCCTTGTTGCCTGTAAGTTTAGCTAACCATTGACCCATGTTTCCTGAGCGTCGTCTTGTGGTGTTTTCAGGATCAGTATCCCACCGCTTAACTCGCATACCAGATTTCTCGGCCATCCCAAGCATACGCATATAACGAGAGCCTGCTGCTGCAAGCTCTCTACCCTTTAGTCCCGCCTTGCTCAGCGTGGCCAAAGTTCTTTGCATATCGCCCTTATCAAGGGTTCCCTGTTCGTACATGTGCCCAATATTTGTTAAAAAGAAGTCCGCAGCTTCCTGCCTATTGTCTTGTCCGCTTTTAGTAAACCCGTACTTCTCCATTACGTCCTTAAGACCGTATTCCCAGTTCGCGTCGGGCCCCTCAGGAAATATTCCCCCACGACCCTTCTCGAATCCAAATTCGCCAACATTGTCCCAAGGCATCATCGACTCTTGAGCAGCGTTTTCCGCAGTAAGAAGCGCGTAGCCTTTCTCCTCAGTCGCTATTTTGGTCCATTGGCGCTGATACTCGGTGCGAGCACGATGCGCTTCCTGCTGTGCGGGAAGCATCGCAACCTTTGCCCAGTCTTTCCCGCCTGTTTGACTTGTATTCGCTGAAATGAAGAAGTCCCTGACCCAGTCTTTAGCTGACGGCGCTGTTTTATTCTTTTCGACCGCGGCAGTCCTCCTGAAATCTCGGAATACTGGCAGGCCTCTGAGCTGCCCAGCTATAAACTCTTGATACTCGGCATCCGCTCCACCGCTCATAGCCTTCTCTGTCATGTCTCGTATAATGCCGTACCCGGCGTCATCACCGAGAAGGAGGGAAGCAAGAAAAGTATGGCCTCCCCCTGTGCCAGCCTTGAGTTGCGGACCCACCCTATCTCGTCCAACAATGACCCTGTCCCCCGGCTCTCGGCCGAGGGTTTCCTTTATTTTTGCAAGCTTAGCTGCATGCGCTTCTTTTGCGGCTTTGCCCTTGGGGGTGTCAGCCTGCAAAAGAGTGCCTTGCGCGCTTAGCCTGACACGCTCCGGGTCTTCGTAAGAAAAGTCACTGCTGGCAAAGACACCAGAGTGGGTAACAACTCGGGCAATCTCCGAAGGGGACGCGCCTTGCAATATTTCCCCCACTTTACGATGAGCTTCATGAGGCTTCCCTATCAAATTGTTGCCGGATCTGTTGCCGCTGATTGCCTTGATCGCTTCTTCGACCTTAGCTTTCCCAAACTTGCTGTAAAGCTCTGTTAGGGGTTCGCTGATAAGCTCATTTGCAATGCCTAACTGTTCGTCAGAAATAAACGCTTGGCTGCCGGGGCCACTAAGCCCTCCGCCCATGCTCTCACCTTCCTGAAAGCTTCCTCCAATAGGAGTTAGTCCTAAGGCTGCAGCAGATTGATAATCAAGTCCCTCAGACCCAACTTGGTGTCTAGCAATACCGTGTTCACCCAGAACGCCAGCGCTACTAAGGTACTGTAGGAACTGTGCGTTATTACCGGTTATCGCTCCCTCCGAAATTCCAGACAATCCTGCCCGTCGTCGCATCTCAGGAACAACATTAGTTCCCATGTCATACGCAAGTATCGGATAACTCGCAGCTCTTAATATGGCCCCGCCTCCTCGCATGGCTAAGCCCAGCCCGCGAGTAACTGTTGACCCAAGACGGCCCGTTCCAGATATAGGTCCCATGCCGCCCATACCAAATGGGCCGACTTCAGCGCCTCTAAAGAGTCTCATCCCCCCAGCGCCCAGTCGGTCAATCCCACGGCCAACCATGCCCCAAGCATTTCTACCACCGGGCCCAATGCCGACGGTGCTTGCAGCAAAAGCAGAAAGGCCGGGACTATAACGCTCTAGACCAGTTCCATACCCTGGCAATTCGCTTAGTGAGGTCCCTGGTGCCAAGGCTCCGATACGGAGACCCATGGGAACAGACCCTCTAATAAAATCAGAAATTGCCCCAGTGCTTCCGGGAGGCTTGAACTGGCCAACGCCGGGTCCTCCGAAAGATGGTAAATTGTCCCACGCTGCCATTGCCGATGGGTCAAAAGGTGATCTAGATCTCTGATAGCTGCCCGACCAAAAATTATAATTTGGTGGCGCGCCTCCACCTCGACCACCACGAGTAAACTCCGCAGTCACCTGGTCCAAAGCTTCTTGAACGCCTTGGGTCAGGCTCGCACCAAACTGTTGGAACTTCTCTTTAATAGGTTGGGTGATCTTCCCAATAGCTTGAGAGATAGCATCACCAAGACCAACCTGCTTGGCTCCATCACTAAAACCACTCCGAGCAGCTTCAATAACCTGGCTCCTCAACATGGGCCCAGAAGATGCCAAAGTATTAAGCGCTGATAAATCTTGTCTGTTGAGCCCCGTAAGAGCTTGGCTCATTGTCTGGTTGCGAGACAAAGCTCCTAATGGGCTAGCAATAGCCTCAGGTCCAAACTCGCTCACAAATTGTCCGGCTATCTCAGAGCGCCTAGACCTAAATAAATCACGCCCCTCAGCAGTCCCCATAAGCTTGGCGTGACGTGCCCTCATCTCCCCCGCAGACATCAATCCTTGAGAGATAGCGAACCCTGCATTCGGGTCATATTCTCCGTCAGGACCCATCATCGCGCCTACTGCAGCGCGTCCACGTCTAGATCCAAGGAACCTAAATGCAGCTTGAGTGTACCTCCCCTGGTCCTCTGCTCTAAAGCCAGGAGCAATATTATGAAGGTCTGCTAACCTGTATACACCGGCAGATACCATAGCTCCCATAGCACCAGTTGCTTGGGGTATTCCTAATTGTCGGGCGAGATTAGCTCCAGCAGTACCTACACCAGTTAATTGTGCTGGGGAAAGACCAACCCCTCTACCCATTCCACGCATAAATCCAGCCACACCAGCGGCATCGGATTCCTGTATACCCATGCCTTTAATTGAGGACATGGCTGAATAGGCTTCGGTGAGGGATGATTTAAGAGTATTGGCGACATTTCTTACGTTACCTATTAGTCTTTGGAACGACATGGAGAACTCTTGAATAGAGTTCATGCTTAACTGGTCCGAGCCCGCTCCGGCTTGCATAATTCCCGTTAGTTCACGAACGGAGCCCATTCCTTGTCGTGCGGCGTTTTCCACCATGCCGGATAATTGACCTAATTGGGCCGAAGAGGCTTGGGGGAACATTCCACCCATAGTTGCGTTAAGCATTCCTCTGTTTTGAGCCCCGGTCATCATTTGGTTAGTAGCCCAATTGCCCATAGAGCCTAGTGCGGAGTATGCGCCGAATGTTGCAGCACCTGCTCCGATTGCTCCTGCCCACCCTCTAGCCCCAAAGGCTCCGTGGCCCATCCTAAACGACATGGAGAATGGGTCCATAAACGCTGGTCCCATCCCGAACATTGAGGCCATGGATAAGGCCCCCAACCCCATTCCGGGTGCTTGAGCCAGGGTAGACCCAATGCCTCCGGCAGTCAGTCCCTGTTGACTACGAGAGTCAGCAACACTCATTCCGCCCATAGATTGATAGCCATACTGGGCGGAGATAGCTTGGGAGTAGGCTGAAGATGCGCTAAACATCCCAACCTGGGACTGGATAATAGAACTAACCTCGGTACTTGATATTGGCATTAATTAGCTCCTACCAGTTTAGGCCAATGTCTGGCCGCTGCCATTCAAAGACAGGCTTGTTTGGATCCAGACCAGATCTATCCACAACGCGCCGGCCACCTTCAACAACCTCCCTGCCCTTGCCACGACCAAATAACGTCTCTGCTCTTGGGCCAGAAACCCTCTGCACTGTCCAGCCGGGTTGGACGCCTCTCAAGGAGGGCACAAGGTTATAGTTACCTAGGATAAGGTTAGACGGGTCTACGTTTCTTCCAACATTCCACACATCCTCATAGAAAGGCCCGTCAAGAACATGACCGCCACCTACTCGTGGGTTTTGCGCCTGTGCCTGAGCATCTGCCCAAAGGTGTCGGTTCTCCATGAAACGCTTATGATCTCTTGGGCCGAAATGTGGGCTCTCACCTCTTCGGGAAACTCCCTTTACTGGGCGAACCGCTTGAACGCTGCCCGGTTTACCTGCCCCTGAGGTTGCGTCGAAGTGTCTAAGCTTTTTCCCGGACATGGCATACGACGCAGCCGTCGAGGGATATCGAGTAACAAACGCTCCCTTATCCCCAGGCTTAAGTGAAGCGGCGTCAGGGGTTAATGTGTTTGTCCCCCGAAAGAACACGCCCTTCTGTGGCTGGGTGTGTCGAACCGATTCCGCTAATCCCTGAGGGCCAACAAGGTTTTTATGCTTACCTGCCCCACTGCCGTGAGCAGCCCTGCTTGGAAGAAATAGATTACCTGCAGCGGTGTCGGCTTTGCCAAACCTGTGGAGGTGTCGACCTGACAGCATCTGCAGCATGTCCCGCTCGCCTTGTAGACGACGGCCAGGTCTGCGCGCATTAAATTTAGACACGGCGTCGGACCATCTGCTGTCCCGGCCCCAACGGGTCCCTACAGTCTGGCTTGTTTCAAGTCTTTGTGGGCCTCTCCAGCTATCTGCGCGGGGGACGTTTTTCCAGTCTGGCGTGCCTCGGCTCGGAAGGTCTTTGCCGAACCTCCCTAGAGGTCTTTGTAGCTTTACCCCAGTAGCTGGGCCATACGGGGTAATTGTGCTTCCCTTCGTCCCAGTCATTCCGGTTATATCGATCTTGCGCTTATTTACGCCTTTCGGCATAAAGATGTCGCTGACAACCTTAGCGTCGTCTACATGTCTTTTCCCACGGCTTTGTAAATAGGTGGTAACCTGGTTTCGGAGATCCCCAACCGCAGTTGTTCCGGGGTTTCTTGCGGGCTTAACGTATTTAAACCCCGGTAAAGCCTTTTGAGACTTTCCCAGAAGATGCTTAAACAACGCCCCTACGGCCAATTTTGTTAGATCGCCTCTGTTCATTTAGCAGTCCCATACCAGTGACCGCTCGGATCAATCCTCGGCCTCCAATATTCATCGAAATTCTCTTGGAGTTTTTGGGTCAGCCTCTTTCTTGCCGCAGGGCTCAGCTTATGACTTTGCAAGAAAGGTTGAGCAAGCTCCTCTAACTCTTGGACGGACATATTATCTACAGCACTACGGTTTGGCCTAACGCCCGTCGAAGGTCTACCCGCAACAGTGTCCGCAAAATGCTGAAGCTCTCCTGTCCTTGCGCGCATTCGAAGAGCCTTCTCCCGCGCTGCGGGATGCATAAAGTTTAGGTGTCCGGCCTCTCTTTGCAGTACCGTCGGGTCAACGTGTGAGAAGTAGTTCGGCTTATTCCTTCCAGTAGCTAGGCCCCTGATAACCTCGTCAATTTCATGCCGGGCTGTTCCTGCAACATCCCCGGCCCTAGCAGGCTTCGGCATGAGTTTACCATCTACATAGGCAGATTGTGGGAATCGGTCCATGCCCTCTCTAAGGACAACAGACTCTCTGGCTGGAGCGGGAGCGTTTTTATTCCGGGCTCTGTGGATTGCTCCCTTTAAATCGGCCCACGCGTGGCGGACGGGCAGGGATGCTCTGTGACCAACCATAGCCCACCTGTTGAAAACGTCATTTAAATACTGGGCTCCCGTCTGGGCGCTTCTTTGGATCGGGGTCCTGAAGTCTAGCCTCCGCCCAGCCAGTCCGGGAACGCCAGATGCCTCCCATACAGTGTTCCAGTTCATGCCTGTCTTGGGGTTTCTATAAAAGCGAGCGAGCGGATCGAATCTAGTTACTGGGAAGCGGTGGGCCTTGCCAAAAGGGTTGCCGTATCTCTGCATGTTATGCTGCCGGTCTATCCCGGTGACAATGTGGCGTCTAGTTCGTCCGGGAGTGGCGGACCCGTGTCCTAGGGAAACCGTTCTACTATCAACACGGGCTTGGGCACTACTAGGCTTGTGCCATTTAAAGACGGGGTTGTTCGGGAGAGGGTTTCGGATAGGGCGAATCCCATGAAGTTGCATGAGCCTCTTATTCCCTTTTGCTATGCCTCTGGCTTCGCGATTAAAGTCTAAGATAGGGCTGAAGGGCTGCTGCGCAGGCTTAGATGCGGCCCTAGCCGCCTCCCTGGGCGCTGTACCAGTTTCCTTCAGCTTCTTATACTTTTCCAGCCTTATCCCAATAGGGTTTACTGCTGTGGTCGCTTTATTTGTGCCGATAAGGCGGAGTTTGGACTTAGGGCTAAGCTTGCCCGCGCGAAGCATTTTCCTCCATCTGGAGGCTTCTTTTTGCATCACCTTGTGCGCGAGCTTCGACATGGAGGCTTGCAAGGCACTGAATGCAGGCGGACCTTCTAACAAAGCGCGACTATACACGGTAGTTCCTCCAGGCAAATTTCTTCCTCTTTCTCCAGTATTCCAAGTCGTGTTGGTTGTCATACGCCTCTTGCTCGAATCGTATCATACGGTACGCTAAATAAACATTCCTATACTTAAGCAGACCTACCACAAAATCAAACACATAGAGCAGCACTCCAATGAAGAAGAACAGTTCTCTGTACTGAGCTATATGTATAAGCTCATGATTGATGAGTATAGCGTCGTCTTCCCGGTGGACCCTAACGAATATAAAAGGCCACAAAGCTATTGCATAGATAGTGTGGCGAAACAGGAAGCTGAATAATTTTGGTACGAGATCACCTGATACGAATATGGCCTTCATTTGTTTTCTACAACCTGGGCAAAGCAGTATTTAAAGATTTCTTGGTATAAGCACTCTGAGGCTAAGTAGCCTCAAATTGTCCCCTGTATAAAATAATAGTTCAGCATAAGGAGATTCACTATGAAAGAAGTTGGAAAGCTATTGCTAGCAGTAGCAGTTCCCGTCGTTGCCCAGGTTCTGGCCAACATCGCAGTCCGCTGGTCTGATGAGGTCTTAGGATCGCACCAAACCTCCGGGAGCATCGAGTCATGAACATCTTCATTATTTTAGCGTCCTTACTAGTACTAGTAATAGCTTACTTCCTAATCCGCCCCGGAGGAATACGGGGAACAATAATGGCTTACCGTGTTGGTACTTTTATAGCTAAAAGGCTGTATACCGAGATGGAAAGTTGTGGTGGGGAAGTTTCTAACATGGACATTAGAATTGGAGTTGGAAATGCTTGGTTCTCCATAGACCCAGGCGACGAGGAGCATAGAGTCATTCTTGAGCTTGTAGCCAAGAATGTGTGTCGTGAATTTCGTCAGGACCGACTTGAAGGCTCAGCAATTCTTGGGCGTACACAAACTGAGTTCCGCTTTAGAAGCAGATACCCAGCATATGTAGAAGGAGGTGCGTAATGGCACTTGTAATTTCATTCGTGGAAAATAACCCACTGCTTGTCATGCTTGTTGTTGGCCTTGTGTTAATAATGTAGATGACAATTTATATTGATGGGGGAGCTTCGGCTCCCTCATTTTTTAGCCTGCAAAAAGCGGGCAGTATTCTGGGATAAGATTAATGAAGGAGTCTAGTAAGATAGCTCTAGAATTTCTTCCGACGTGTTGGCCATCTACGTAGGTGACTTAACATTCCTGCGTCTGCATAGGCAGGGTAGATCCCTGGGAAAGCATAAAGCTATAACAGTTCTGACGAATGAGTCAGGTTATACGCTAGCGATCCGTGCAGGCCGTCCGGTCTGGTTAAGTTGGACAAGCGGTGGTCTGGTTGTCTTTAGTCTTGGGAGCCAAACGTAGCAAGACTCGCCAGCAGGCAAGGCGTGAACCCTGCAGCCATCCCAGGTAAGGCTTGAACCCTGGGACCTTACTATACTCTAGACCTGACGGGGTCTAGCTGATCGAAATGGTCTAAGCTCGACGGGGCTTAGAAGCGCGGCTCAGCGGTCTGCCTGACGAGGGTTCTTGATCGCTGGGTGTCTGGCCCTTACTAGGGGGCTCACGTCACCGCTCAGGAAATGGGGTGGAGGCACTTGCGAAA
>MDSZ01006658.1_pt1 | contig 12106 bp, 14 predicted proteins | sample 811201 | NCBI WGS metagenome assembly MDSZ01 (sample SAMN05326647, study PRJNA326480) | marine metagenome | isolation source: seawater | place: Indian Ocean: North | collected 2010
ATTACGCCTTTGACGTACTTCTCCCGGCAAGATGACCAGTCGAACAATAGTCGAGGTTAGAAATGCTGAACCAAGTGCAGTGGCAAATATTGCGACTTGGAGCCATTCAATCCAACTTGGAATTGCTCGATCAAGCAAGAGAATTCCTGATGATGAAAATGCTGTAAGAAAATACAAGAAATTAGCTATCAAGGTCCAACTACTGAAGGTTACGAATTTTTCCCATTTCAACGGGTGAATCAATTGCTCAAGTCGGGTTTGGTGGTTGACTACAACCATGTTTCCAGTCTCCATTCGAAACATGTAAACGATAGCGCTTGCTCCAACGGCGAGACAAAAAAGACGCCAAATCAACAACACACCTTCCGGAAGATTGGATGAATGAAATGAAGGAAAGGATTCTGAGAGAAGCAAGTTGATATCCCAAGACAGCAGAAAGATGACAGTGAGTGTGGCAATGACAAGAAGAGTAGCGAAACTCTTTGCGGCCGAGCCCTTCTCCCCATAAGCCAGAAGGTCTACCATGACAACTCGGCCCACTGATTGTTTGAAAACTCTTTCACGACATGGAACACTTTGAAGAAAGAGAAAATTCTCTGCTGCATTTCAAAATTGAAAAAAAATACGACAGCCAAGGAAATGACGTACAACATCACACAACAATTCTCAAGAGCCTTCTTGAGATGGTATCACTATGGAAAGAGTTCACTTGAATGTACAGTTTGCCCGACTTGAAACAGATGCACGGCTTCCAACCCAAGGTTCGTCACAAGCTGCTGGTTGGGATTTGTATGCGCTTGAAGAAACTCGAGTCACACGCCATAAGAGTTCAATGATTCGAACGGGTCTTGCCGTTGCCATTCCTGAAGGATGGGAGGGACAAATTCGATGCCGTTCATCTCTAGGAAAGAAGGGAATGATTATGCCGAATGGAATTGGCACCATTGACTCGGACTACAGAGGCGAACTAATGGTACTCGCCACTTGGATTGGCCAAGGAGATGATTTCATCGTTGCCAAAGGTGAGAGGATCGCACAACTACTCTTTGCTCCCGTTCCAGTCGTCACCATTCAAGAGACTACAATGGAGAATTTAGGCCAAACGGAACGTGGAAAGGGTGGATTTGGCTCCACTGGACAGTTCTAACAAGGCATGGATTGATGCCATAGTTCACATTGGAAGGTTCATGAGCGGAACCCGATGCGTCGATGTCCGCAATTTGGGAGTGGTTGAATTCCCTGAAGCATTGAGGCTCATGAAAGAACTTCAACAACAGAGAATCAACGATGAAATCATCGACACTTTACTCATCCTTGAACATCCTGAAATCGTAACTGTCGGGCCTCGAGCACGAAACGATGGAATTGTTCCGCCATCCGATTATGCATCCTTTCCTGTTGACAGAGGTGGCGGCTTAACATGGCACGGCGAAGGACAAATCGTAGCCTATCCAATATTCAAATGGGACCTTGAAGGAGAGGATTCAGTAGCAGCGATAATTTCAATCCTCGAGGATTGGATTATACTCGCCCTACAAGAATGCAACATTGAAGGACATCGTGATAACCGAATGCAAGGTGTTTGGGTCAACCAGAAGAAAATCTCGAGTATTGGACTTTCCTTTCTAAGATGGACTTCTCGGCATGGATTCACGATTAACTACGATACTCCCCTCGGTCGAGTTGAGATGCTTGCAGGTTGCGGCCTGCAAGAAAACACCACAACTTCACTAGCGAGCCAGGGGTTTCAAGTTCAACGAGAGGAGTTGCTGAACGCTCTTTATTCAACGATGTTCGATTCTATCAACAGAATTAGAAATGTTGAGTAATCGCATCTATAGAGAATATTTGTTGAGTGATGGGTTTTTTAAAAACAAGTGCATAAAAGGCAGAACTCCACGCAACATGCATGGGCGAAGTAGTTGTTGGCATATCCGGAGCATCCGGTGCAATCTACGGTAAACGCCTCGTTCAAGTTCTCACACAGAAGAATATTCCCGTGCGTTTAGTTGTAACGAATGCAGGCGAAATTACGCTCAAACACGAATGCAACACGACCAAAGAAGAACTTGCCGAAGAAACTGGCGCCCTACTTGAAAATGACAAGAATATTGGTGCAAAATCCGCCTCTGGCTCTGCGAACATCGATGCAGTTGTCCTCTGCCCATGCTCTGGAACCACGCTTGGAAAACTCGGTGCTGGGATTGGGGACAATCTCATCACACGTTCAGCAATTGTTGCCCTCAAAGAGCGAAGGAAGTTGATTCTTGTACCTCGTGAAGCACCCTATGCCACCGTGCATCTTGAGAACATGCACAAACTTTCACAATGGGGGGCGATTGTGATTCCAGCATCACCTGGATTCTATAACCATCCACAATCCATTGATGACATGGTTGACTTTGTAGTTGCTCGAATTCTCGACCATATTGGTGTCGAACATGTCCTCGGAACACGGTGGACTGGGGAAGAGATTGAGTGATTGGTTTACCGCCGCATTCTTGAACAATGACTCAATAACGGTTTCATGGCCGAACAGGATTTGTCGAAGCATTCGGTCGCGCAACTCAAAGAAATGCTAAGAAACCAAGGCCTACCAGTGAGTGGTCGAAAGGCTGACCTCATCGCTCGTTTAAGTGAATTATCTGGCGAGACCGATTCGGCGCATGGTGGAATTTCATCTTTAGAAAATGCAGTCAGCATGGAAGATGATGAAGTGCTTGCACAGCCCATATCATTTCAACAAAGAATGCGAACGCCAGTATACGGACCTTTCAATGTGGGCACACTTATCGCAATTGGAATGGCTCTCATTATGGTTACTGCAGCCATCTTTGTGTTCAAACCTTCATGGTTAGGCTTTGAACCAGAATACGACTATGAATTGATTGACTTTGACCAAACGCAGGTCCGAATGTTTGCTGAAGACCTCGTTGAACTGGGGCACCCTGAATGGGAGGGACGAATGAGTGGAACCGTCGAAGAAACAAACACTTCGCAGTATATTCTTGACCGCCTTCAAGACATGGGCTATACGCCACAAAACAATGAATTTCAAGTTCCAATGCATCATGTAAATTCTGAACCAAGTTTTCGACTCTGTGTTCGTGGAGCGATTTCACTCTCCTGTGAGGGACTTGGTGCCTTTGGAGCTCAAATAACTCCATTCCAACATCGCAGCGATTATGTAATTCAAGGATTCTCAGGACAATCAGAATACATGTTCAATGAAGAAATCAGTGTCACGGACCTGGGTAATGGGTCTGATGAATCCCTATGGCAATCTGCAACAGGAACCATTGGATATGTCCGTGGTGAAAGTTCACAGTTCAGCAATACTGAACTGTACAGCAACGCTGCATCGAACGACTTAGCAGGACTGATTAGTGTAAACAAATACCACCAATGTGGTAAGATCGAAGGAAACGATTGCGTTCCAATTTTCAAGGGAACAAATTACGACTCTCTGGTCCAAGCCAATGGGGGAAGCCTTCCAACTGACATTCCATTCATTTCCATGTCAAAAGATGCTGGAGAAATCTTTGAAGCAATGGTTTTGAACTCGAGCGAACCTGCATCTATAGAACTCATAATTGATGTAACCAACGACCAGGAACGTACCATTTACGTACCATGTGGCACCATCGAGGGGAAAAGTTCTGAAGTCATTATTGCTGGTGCTCACCACGACACAGTTTACCAAGCACAAGGTGCGGTAGACGATACCTCTGGAACTGCAAGTGTTCTAGAAATGGCTCGGCAACTGTCTGAAATCATTAACGAGACAGGTACGCCTGAAAGAACAGTCCGTTTCTGCACCTGGGGTGGCGAGGAAGAAGGTTTGTGGGGCAGTCGAGCTTATGTTCAGCAAATGCAGAGTAGCCTGAGTGAAAACTTGCGTCTTTACATCAACTTTGACATGAACCATGTTGATGCAGATTTTGCCAACCGAGGAAACTCTTTGACATTATTCACCAACAACAAGGACGACTACGACCATATCGTACGAATTGCAGACCTTTACAAACAGGAAAGAAGTGAAATTGCAGATAAGTATCAAATTTTATTCAGCCTTCTAGGCGGAGCACAAGGAGACGCTGACCAAATGCCTTGCAACTCTGATCATTGCCCATTTGTTTACGAGTTGGACGGTAAAACTGGACGTGCGGCTTCTTGTTATGGTAGTGGTAGCTGGGAATACCATACTTACCTTGACACAATGGACCGATTTAATGAAGAATCCTTGGCAGTATCTTCGACAATCTACGGCACATACATGAGATTGCTTGCTTTCAATTCAGATGTATGATGGCGAGAGTTTCAAGAACAGAAGTTTTCAGGTGAACATATGGTCTCTCCAAGTGCATGGGCATCTCACATTTTGGTTCCGTCAAAATCAGAAGCAATTCAAATAAAATCCAAAGTCACCAAATTGAAAGATTTTCAAAAGTTGGCTCGAAAGAAAAGCACATGCCCATCAAGCCAAAAAGGCGGCGACCTCGGGTGGTTTCGCAAAGGTCAAATGGTGCGAGAGTTTGATGATGCAGTGTGGTCAATACCGGTTGCAAGCACATCTGACCCTGTCAAAACCCAATTTGGATATCACTTGATATGGGTCCATGAACGTGATGAATAGGTGTTCTCATGACATTACGTGTTGCCCTTGAATCCTACACGGTGATGGCAAAACATGGCTACTTTCCGCATGAACATGAATCCGAGCAGCCTTTTATTTTCAGCGTTTGGACCACTCTCAAGAGAGAACCAAGTGAAGAAAAACTTGAGCACACTATCAATTATGCCGACATTCAAATCGCTATAGATAAGGTGATGTATGACTCAAAAGAACCAATTCTGCTCATGGAGACAATGGCCCAAAGAATTGCCGTATTGCTTCAGCAACTCGACAATGTCGCATCCATACATATCCGAATCGAAAAACCAGAAGCTCCGCTTCCGCATCCTGGTGGTTTAGCGGTAGTTGAACTGGAATGGACAGAATAAGTGCGAGGCTTGAAACCCAGCAACATCTACGGAACCATATGGCGGATGAGGTACAGCGAGTGTTTGTTCCTTCTGCTGTAGAAGAAGACGGCAATTCTCTTGCTTTGGGTTGCTTTTCTACTGAGGAAACAGCTTGGCAAGTTTTGCGAACCTTCCTCAAAAAGAGTGACCAAATGCTGTTAACCTCTGCTTCAGTCGTTGTATGGGATATCGATGTCGTTGGAGAAGGAGGTATTACGGTACTGTCGACTATGGAATGCAAAGACTGCCCAGTTTGTGGGAGAAGGACCTTTTGGATGGATTTGGAAAACTTTTCTGCCCTCTGCCACGGTGATGCTTGTGCTGCATGGGTTGAGGAAAGCACAGTTGAACCAGGCATAATTGACTGTGGATGGCCTCCAGTACGTTTCTTGAAACAGACCCAAAACATCGAAGAAGCCTTCAAGGAATTGTTCAAGATTGGTGACCAGATGAAAGCCATTTCGAGAGTCGAATCTATGCCACAGAATCAAACACAAGCCATGCTTGATGAATTCAAAGCACAGAATCCCGATTTAGAGTAACCGAAATAAGATTGGGCCCACAAAGCCAAATGCGAAAATTCCGAAAAAGATAAACATCCAGATACGCATTTGTTTCTGGTTCCTCTCGTCCCGTTCATTTTTGTCAATACACTCTTGGTTTTTACAAACCCGTGGTTCCGCTGAGAGTTTGATAGGAGTGAAGCAGATTCTGCAATGCTTGTGCGGCTGAACGCGACCGGAAGTAACAGAAGACACCTTGTTGGTCATTCTTGCTATATTTTCTCGAACCTTTTTCGCATCAACCATAAAATCACCTACTGTATGAGCGTCCCTTCAAACGGCTTTCCATCTAAAGCCTGCTCTAAAATGGACGTGTCCCTACCATCAAGTACTGCCAAAGTGATGGCCGAATTTTGAGCCCAACCTACCGCAACCGGATCAATTACAGCTGATGCACCCGGAGAAAGTGGTTTTCCAATTCCAGTTATACTTGCTAATTCATCAAAAGTCATCGTACTGAAGGATTTTGCATCTTCATGCTCTCGGGGATCTTTATCAAAAACATGACTAACATTGGTGGCAATAATGCAATGTCCTGCACCGGCATCACGGGCAAAACCGACCGCCACCGCATCGGTGGTATGTCCCGGGGTTGTTCCACCCATCACCACAAGGTGATGAGCATCGAGCAGTTTAGCCGCTTGCTCTGTCGTCGTTGGAATTATGGGAGCAACATCACATCCAATGTCCAGAAATATTTGTTGAATAATTGTTGCATTTAATCGAGTTGCTGCGATTCCTACTTCGTCAAGTCGTGCTGAATTGGACACCATACTTTTTGCCAATTCAATTCCCTCCCGAGCAGGTAAACCACCACCTACGACGATTCCTAAATGACGACCATTTCCCTCTATATGGACTGCAAGTTGCCGGAGTTGTCCAAACCAAGCGGTTCGTTGTTCAGCCTCTTCAGGTCGTAAGAGACTACCTCCAAGGGCGACAACCTGACGTCGTGTCATCAAACACCCCTCTCGCCCACATACTTTGAGACTATCCCCAAATAATCCCAGCCAAAGCGCTATCACTGCGGTTGAAACAAAGTTGCAAACGATTGTCGAGCATAAGAGAGTTGAAGACCCCTCAACCATGCCCATGAATTGAGGCCAACCCAATGTCCGATGATGCAGTTCTTGCAACGCGAAGGCTTCGTCTCAAAATCGCGCTTGAAGATTTACGAGAAATGAAAGGATTTGGTACCGAATTGGTTACAATAATTATCCCTCCAGACAGACAAGTTTCTGATGCCCGTTCACTCCTTCAAAATGAGCATGGTCAAGCTGCGAACATCAAATCGAAAGGAACTCGGAAAAATGTTCAAGGTGCAATCGAGTCGGCCTTATCAACACTCTCGAAATACAAAAACGCTGGAGAAAATGGAATTGCTCTTTTCGTTGGTTCAATTATCATTGGCAACAACAAAAACAGGATGGTTAACATTGTTGTTGAGGACCCACCACAGCCCCTGATTTCTTTCCGCTATCGTTGCGACTCGGTTTTTGAATTAACGCAACTTGAAGACATGCTTGTCGATAAGAAGTCCTATGGTTTGTTTGTTATAGACCGTTCTGAGGCTGCTTTTGGAATCGCCTCAGGAAAAAGAATTCACGTGCAGGAACATTTGGTTTCAAACATCATGGGAAAGCACCGCCAAGGTGGTCAATCTGCACAACGTTTCGAACGCTTGATTGAAGAGGCAGCACATAATTTCTTCAAAAGAGCAACCGAACACGCATCATCCTACTGGTTACCAAATCTTGACAACATACAAGCCGTCATCGTGGGTGGACCAGGTGCAACCAAAGATTTCGTGGTCAAGAACGATTATTTCCATCATGAAGTGGCGAAGAAAATAGCCAAAACGACATTCGATGTAGGTTATTCGAACGATAGCGGTGTTCGTGAACTTGTTGAAAACGCTGGCGCTATGATGGGAGAAATTGAACTTGATGCAGAAAGACAAGTGATGAATGTTTTTTTGGGTGAACTGGTCAAAGCATCTCCAAAGGCTGCATATGGAGAACGAATGATTCGTCAAGCATTGGAGCAAGGTGCTGTAGGTCGATTACTGATTTCAGAATCGCTTCGGAAAAATTCACTTACACTCCAATGTACATCGTGTGAACATGAATGGCAGGCCAGTATTGGTAAAATGGAAGCCTTGCCCAATTGTCCATCCTGTAAGGCAGCAGGAGACAATGCGAAGGTTCTGAAAAGCATTTCATTGATAGAAGAACTGACTGAAATGGCTTCAAAAAGCAACACTGAAGTTGTCTATATATCAGTAGATACCGAAGAAGGGGGCCAACTCTTACATGGATTTGGTGGCCTGGCAGGAATCTGTCGATATCCGATTATGTGAGGGGACAATATGCAGATACTTCGGGATGCACTTGAGCCTATGTTAGAGGCAGCACTTAAGTCGGTAGGAATCGAAAATTCACACTGGAAGAGCATGCTGGCCCCCTCACGAGAACACGACCAAGGCGATTTATCGTTTCCTTGCTTTCCTTTCTCGAAACAATTGGGTAAATCGCCGGCTGATATAGCTCAACAATTGTCTAGCATTATCCCACAGCATGATGCTATTGGAGAGGTCAATGCCGTCGGAGGATATTTGAATTTCAAAGCAAATTCTGCATGGATGGCTGAGATTGTGTTGAACAATGGAATTCGAATTGGTGATGCGTATGGAAAGAAACCAAACAACCAAAGCAACATTCTCATAGAACACACCTCAGCAAATCCCAACGGACCTTTTCATGTTGGTCGCGCACGCAACGCCATTCTTGGCGACACACTTGTGCGCCTACACAGGCTGTATGGCAACAATGTTCGCGCAGAATACTATGTTGACGATATGGGGAAACAGGTTGGCGTACTTGCATGGGCTTTGGATAATTTGAGTGAATCCGATGTAGAACAAACCTTGTCTGAACGAGAACCGATTAATCCAAAGTGGCGAGGAAAAGCCGACCATGAACGAGTTCGTTGGTATCAAGCTGCTCAAGAAATACGAAAAATAAGAGAAGATAAAGAAGAGATTGAAAACGAAATTGGACGCATGGTACACGCTAGTGAACACGGCGACCAAGCAGTGCTTGATGCGTTTGAAGCGGCTTACCAACCGGTATTGGAAGGAATGCTCTCAACTCTTGGTCGCCTAGGAATAGAGTTTGACACCTTCACGAAGGAATCAATGTTCGTCACCAATGGCGACGTAGCCAAACTCATGACGAAATTCCAATCACTTGACATACATGGAACTGCAGAAAATGGAGCAGAATTTTTAGATCTTGGAGCGCGTGGACTCAAAGGAAAGACTGAGTTTTTCTTCCGCCGAGGTGACGGTTCTTCACTCTATGCAACTCGAGACATTGCGTACCATATATGGAAATGGAAGCAATGCGATGAACTGATTAACGTACTCGGCGAGGACCATAAGTTACAAGCAAAACAGGTTGGAATGACCTTGACGGAACTTGGTCAAAAGGTTCCAGAAGTGATGTTTTATTCATTTATTAAACTCCCTGAGGGAAAGATGTCAACACGAAAGGGTAATGTCGTGTACATGGATGATTTGCTTGAAGAGGCTCAAGCACAGGCTGCTGCGGTGGTTCGAGAATTGCATCCTGATTACTTGAATGAGACAATTGAAGAAATTGCTGAAGCTGCGGGAACATCTGCCGTTCGATTTAATATCATCAAAAAGAGTCCCGATAAAGGGTTCACATTCCGTTGGGAAGAGGCTTTAGCGTTCGAAGGCGGTTCTGCGCCTTTCATCATGTACAGCCATGCAAGAGCATGTTCTATAGTGGAGAAATGCCAGCAACAAGGCATTGACACTGCATCCGCACTGGCAGTGGATTCTCTGGAACTGCCGGAGCAAATGCCCAAAGGGATGACTGAACTTCTCCGCTCCATCTGCGTGTACAATGATGTGCTTTCAAAAGCAGTCAACGAAAGGAGGCCTCATCTCTTTGCAAACCAAATACTTCATCTTGCAACCTCATTCAACTCCTTTTATCGAGATTGTATGATTCTCAAAGATGGTGAACTCAACATCGTGAACTTCCAGTTGCTTGAAATTGCTCGTAACCTCTTACGAACGGGCATGGAAGGTCTTGGGATTGTACCGATTGAAAAGATGTAATCACTGGTCTCTTCTATACCATCCTTCGGGCAATTCCATAGGATTGTTCGGCCGAGCAATTCTCACTCTTCGAACGATTTCCAATCTCATCGAATCCATACCCACGAATTCAGTTGCTGACATTGTCACACGGCCTTGGTGATCGTACAATAGAGGCAATTCAGGTTCACCCTCGGAACCTTGCTCAATCCAATCTTGTTCAGCAGAGCGTACTGCATCCCACTGTTCAGGCAATGGTTCCAACAAATCGGCCTTGGAGGTTACAACCATCAAATCGGTTCCAGGTAGAAGTTTCTGGACATCCTCAAGCAGGTTGTTCTGCTCCTCCAGTGAGGTGCCACAAGCTTCACTTTCGTCCAACAAGAACAACACCAATGAACCAATATTTTCAAGAGCAGCAATTGCTTGAAGTTCAATTTCATTGCGCTGTTCCATGGGCCGGTCCAAAAGGCCTGGAGTATCGACCAATTGAAACTGCAATCGACGGTGAGTGAAGTGTCCGACGTGGATTTGCTTGGTAGTAAACGGATAATGGTTCACTTCCATCTTACCCGAACTTAGAGCAGAAATGAATGCTGATTTTCCTACGTTTGGTGCACCACAAACAACGATACATGGAAGCAATTGGTCAATAGTTGGCAAACGTTTGAGAACTTCTCGAGCCTCACTTAACCAAAGAAGTGAGGGCCCAACCCTTCGCATGATTGATGAGATTCTACCGTATGCCTCCCTGCGAGCATCGTGCATCAACTCAGTGCGGCCTGTTCGAACAATTTTCTTGCTGTTTTGTCCCGAGATGTTGGTGACTTGTTTCGCACCCCATTGAAGCATCGACAAATGGTGACGATAATCATCACAGCCAACACATGCATCGATCATCGAGATGTCAAATTGTGGAGATTGGTCTAAAGAAGGCCAAGAATTGACCATCTCGAGAAAAGTGGTAGAAATTATATCCGATGCAGTTTGAACCATGCGATTCATCTGCTTACGAACACGAAACACCCGGTCCGGGTCATCGACCCTGTCTGCGGCTTTCTTGGCTCGAGAGAACGCTTTGTCAAGAATCTCATCTTCCAGAAGCACTGTAGGAAGAGTTCGCCATGAAACTTTCATACCCTCTCCTCATTCTAAGGCGGTAGCCCACCCTTCAAGAAGACATCCGTTGAAAAAACCTCGATGTGGCATTTCATTGGTTTACAAGAGCGAGGTTCAAGTAGCCTCGGCTCTTGAACGGTACATGGCCCGTAAGAAGAAGCAAACTGTCGAACTACCCGATTGGGCAAAACCACTCTGGAAAGACATGGGTTCACCCAATCTTGACGAGTTTGCTGACGTATACGATGGCGACTTGTTGACACGCCGTCATGGGCTCCGTCGAGATGATTTTGTTGAGATTCTTCTCGATGCACGCTCAATACAATCGGATGAAGAATCTTGGTTGCGTGGTCGCTTGCTTGCTTCGGGTAAATCAAACATTGAATTACTGACTGAAGACCGCCGGACAGTTTTCATAGCACGCGACATCATTGCACAGATTGTTTTGATTGCTCATACTCGGCCTGCTTACATCGATGACAAAGCGCTTCTTGCGTTTGAACGCGCTGACATGAAACGCCGTTCGAAACTTCACGAAAAAGTCGAGAAAGAAAGCCAAGGCAGCGACGACTCACATTTGTGGGGTTGATTGAATGGATGTCCCAGATGGTTGGGAAATTATCGAAGGCCGACTCATGGCGGAATACAAATTTCAAAATTTTGTATCTGCAAAACACTTTGTCGATGAAGTTTCCGAACTTTCCGAAGAGCACAATCATCACCCAGAGATACATTTTGGATGGGGATATGTAGTCCTTGAATTGTTTACCCATGATGCTGGAAAACTGACAGAAAAAGATTACTCCCTCGCTCATGAAATTTCAAAAGTGAAAGACGAAAAAGGAAACGATTGAAATCGAAAGGTGAGGGAATGTCGAAAGTTCAAACAAATCTCACATCCCGTAGAACAGTTTACAAATTCAAGGAACAAAATATACCTGATGATATTATCGCCGAAGCACTTGAAGCTGCTTCGAACGCACCTTGCCACAAGCATACTCACCCTTGGAGATTTTACTCGATTGGAAACAGTACGAGAAAATCTCTCATTCCATGTATTACAAGATTGGCGAGAATAAAATCTGAAAAAAAGAAATCAAACAATGTGGATTCGGATATACAAAGAGCAGTTTCAAAAATCATTTCCGCACCCGTACTCTTTGCAATAACATCAAAGAAAAGTCCTGATGACGATTTCCGAGAGAAGGAAGATTATGCTGCCAGTGTGTGTGCACTTCACAACATGGTGCTTTCCTTTTGGGATAATGGA
>MDSZ01099176.1_pt1 | contig 12106 bp, 10 predicted proteins | sample 811201 | NCBI WGS metagenome assembly MDSZ01 (sample SAMN05326647, study PRJNA326480) | marine metagenome | isolation source: seawater | place: Indian Ocean: North | collected 2010
ACGCAGCATCAGGAAATATTTTTTGTTGGACACATGCGGATAATCAAACAGATTTATTTGATGTACCAAGAGGCATAGAGATTTTAGGTAACTGCGATAATCAAACAGCGATAAAAGGTAAGAGAAAAGGTAGAGGGTTATTAGATAGATTTTTTACATATGGTATGCAGTTATTTGTAAAGCTTTATCTGGGCGTTCATCTTGATGACATTAATGCTCAACCAAAAATAATATATAAACATACTTATCAACAACTAATAAAATATGATGCTCCTATAGACTTTTCTTTAGATTTGTTTCTTCTTTACAAACTAGTTAAACATAATATTAAAATTAAAGAGATAGATGTTGATTTTTCTGAGCGTTTACATGGTGAAGCAAAGGGAGGCGGAACGCTTAAATCAAAATTATCTCTAACCATAAGAACATTCAAGTATATATTGCAGCTAAAAAAAACATTGAACTAAAATGATCAATCAACTAAAAATATTTAGAATTATATTTCTGATTATTTTTAGTTTAATATTCTTTTTTATTCTACTTCAAAATTTTTTAATTTCCTCCTCATTTGAACTCTTGAGCTTTAGATCTATAGACGATTATGCCTTTCAGTCTGTCTTGCGTAGATACCATGAGAGGATGATTGATTTAAGATTTGATAGTCTATTTAAACTCTATGACTATGGCTATGGCTGGATTTTTTGGATTATAAATATAGTTGTAACTTTTCCATTCTATATTATTTCGCTATTTCACGACGAATCACTTTTAATAGTTGCTCCAAGAATAATTTCTCAAGCATTCTCATTTGCTACAGCTTTCATAATTTATAAAATTTTAAAGATATACTCTGAAGATAAATATATTCCTTATTTCGGAGCTATATTTTATTTATCATTTCCATATTTTGCATTTTCAGCAATGAGCTTTAGGACGATTGCGCAAATAAATTTTTTCAGTGCTCTAAGCTTTTATTATGCTATAAAGCCAGGAGGGTTCACATTAAGCTATCTGAAAAACATATCTATTGCTTTTGCTGCAGCCATTGGGACTAAGTTGAGCGCAGCTTTGTTATCGCCACTCTTGCTTCTAATAATTTTTGATAGGGCTGGCTATAAATTTACAAAAGAAAAACTAATTATGTACATGCATGGATTAAAAATTTTTATATTTTACTTAATTATATTCATTAACCCTTCTTTTTTCCTTGCAATTTTTGAACCCTCTTTGTTTACAGACCATGCTAGTGTCTTAAGCTATTATATGACTCACATAACAACTAATTATGGAACAGATATAGATCTTATTACAAAAATTACTCAAGCATATTCAAGCTCATATATGAGCTCATCAATTATTATCATCATGCTTTTATTGTTTTTACGGCTAATATTAAATAAAGATAAATACCAAATTCACTATATTTATATTCTAGCCTTTATAATTTTTTCAGGCATTTATCTTGCTAATCACGTTAATCTTGGAGTATCTTACATCACGAATTATTTTTCAGCTTACTCATTCTTAATATTATTATCGATAGTCTTTTTTAAAAATTTTTCGACAAAGATGAAAATAACTCTTTTAACATCACTATTTTTAGTAAATGCTTCTCTAAATTTTAATTATATAAAAACAGGATATCTCGAACATTATAAGACTGCTACATCAAATAAGTTTTTACAAATGAAATTATCACAAAGTGATCTTAAAAAGATCATACCAATGAGTTCATCGCTGAATATTTTATATGATCATAGAGGGCCAATGATATACTCCGATCTAAGAGATGGAGTTTATGCAAGAGCTTTGTTTGATAATATTTCTGAAATTATAAAGACTGAAAATAAAGTATTTGAAGTAATTATCTTAAACAAAAAAAGTATTGCATTTCTAAGTAAAGAGGAATTTAATAGCCGTATTAATTTTTCTGATAAACACATTAAAGATAGGTGGATCGATAGTAGAATGATTGTCAATAAATTGCTTAACCAAAATGAGTTTTTACGCAGGCCATATGAGAAGATATATGAAAAAGGCAATATAATTGCATACAGGATAGTGAAGTGATAGTACCATTTACGGACCTTAGACTACTGCATAACCATGCTAGAGAAGAATTAGATAAGGAAGTATCGAAGTGTATCAATAAATCTTCTTTCATTTTAGACTCCCAAGTGAGAAAATTTGAGATTAGGTATTCAAAATTTTGTCAATCAAAATACTGTATTACGACAGGTAGTGGACTTGATGCCCTAACAATGCTTCTTCTTGCGCATGGTATTAAAAAAGGAGATGAGGTTTTAGTGCCATCTCATACTTTTATTGCTTCATGGCTTTCTGTTACGCATACAGGAGCGACGCCAGTTCCTGTGGATATTGACACAGACTCATTTAATATAGACTACAAAGAAATAGAAAAAAAAATTACTAAATCTACTAAAGCAGTAGTAGTTGTTCACTTATATGGCCAACTTGCAGATATAGAGAAAATAAGAAAAATATGTAATAAATTTAAACTATTTTTATTCGAAGATGCTGCGCAAGCACATGGAGCTAAATCAAATAGCGTGTTTATTGGGTCGCATTCAGATGGAGCTGCATTTAGTTTTTATCCAACAAAAAACTTAGGATGTTTTGGAGATGGGGGAGCAGTTATAACTAATAAGAAAAAAATCAAAGATAAGATTTCTGCTCTAAGAAATTATGGCTCAACGGTGAAATATAAATCAAGCATTATTGGTTATAATTCTAGGTTAGATGAAATTCAAGCTGCCATACTTAATGTAAAGCTAAAGCAACTAAATAAATATATACAATTAAGGAAATGCGTAGCAGAGCGCTATCTTAACGAAATTAATAATTCTAAAATTAAACTTCCATATGTTTCTGATATTAGTAAACATGTTTGGCATCTTTTTGTAATAAAATCAGATGATAGATCAAGATTAATAGAGTATTTAGATAAAAAAAATATACAAACAGTTATTCATTACCCAATACCGCCATATCGTCAACAATGCTACAAAAAATATAAATATACTTCAAAAAAAACTGATGAGCTGTGTAAATCAATATTGAGCATTCCAATCTATCCTTTCATGCAAAAAAATAAAATATCTTTTGTGATTGATGCTTTAAATAATTTTTAGTTGATAAATGAATCAAAAGATAGAGAAATTAGAAAGAGAGCAATCTAAATATAGCGTCGATAAAAGAATGAGATTAATTACATCCTATGTTTTAGGATATAACTCAAACACTAGTAATCTATTTAAAGACTTAGGTTCAAAAAAATTAGATATACTCTGCCATAAAATATCCCAAGAATTATTCAATAACAAACCTATTTGGAATAAAACTAATAAAAATATATTTATATGTACTAAAATCAGTAGAACTGGAGGCCATACTAGACAGCTAATAGAGTTTATTAAAAAATCAAACTCAAAATCATTAATAGTTTTGACAGGAATTTTTGGACCGTCAGATATTGATTATTTCATTCAAAATACAGAAAAAAAATTCGTAGACATTATAAACTTAAATGGTAATTACGACGATAAAGCAATTGAATTAAATTCAATTATTTTTAAGGAAAAACCTGGAAAAATATTTATATTTTCTGATCCTGCAGATACTATACCAATAGTTGCCTTGGCAGATATTCCCCATAATGCGATATACTTTTATCATCATGCAAATATTTATCTTTCCTTAGGTTTATATATTGATAACTTTGTGCACATCGATTTCTATCCGAACGGTTTCTATAATTGCAGAAATAAATTAAAAATAGAAAATATTTATATACCTTTAAGTTATGACAATAAAAATTTTAAACCACAAATAAGCTCAAAATTGGACTATCTAAATACTTGTACTGTTGCTAATTCTAACAAGATCAGCATCCCATATATATATTCATACTCTGATGTTATTATTGAGCTATTAAAGAATAAAATAAAGCACACGCATATTGGTAAGCTACCAATCTTTTCTATAATTAAGATAAGGTTTTACATGGTTATGAATCGAGTGCCATATAAAAACTTATCTGTATATAATAATGTTACATCCTTAAAAGATTACCTTAAAAATAACGACATTGACTTTTATTTGAATTCATTTCCAATCGGTGGTGCATGTACTCTCATAGAGTTCATTTCTCTTGGTATTCCAGTTCTATTTCATAATAATAAAAAACTTAACTTAGCAAATTGCATAGATTTAGGGTACGAGGACTGTCTTAAATGGAATACAGTAGAAGAGCTTAAAAGTATAATTAAAAATATAAGTAAATCTGATTATAATTACCACTCAAATAAGTCTTATGAAACATTTAAAAAAAATTATAATGGTGAGAGACTATCTGATTTTATGAACTCAGACAAAAAAATTATCTTAGATAATATAGATTATAGAATAGGAGAGTATTCTGTTTCTCCAACCGGGAGCAATACAATATACAAATTTTTGTATAATATATTTCTTTTTTTTAAAAATAAAATAAAAATAATCCTAAATAGTAGATAAATATGATTATTGAAACGGAGAATAAATTTCAATTATATACAATAATTTGTTTTATATTATTTTTGACTAGTTATTATGTGTCAGTACCAATTGCGAATTTATTTCTAGTCATACTCATACTGCTTACGTTTATATATATATTAAGAAACAAATTTACTCTCTATAAAGAAGATTATTATCTTTTGGTTCCGGTCATATTATTTTCTATGTTTATAACTTTTACCCTGATTTATCATAATGACCCTATAAGAGAGTACGACAACTATTCAAGATTGCTTCTTTTAGTTCCTTTATATATTTTTTTTCGATCTTTTAAGTTAGATAATAATATTTTATTGCTGTTAATTTATCTAATCACATTTACATCTATGCTTTTCTATTTAATTAGTCCGGCAGAATCAATCAATTTAAGATATTCTGGATCTTCTAATCTTCCAATCACTTATGGCAATATGATTATGAGCTTAATCATATTTACTATGATTTTTATTTCATTTTATAAGAACAATAAAAAACTTTTATTCAACATAATCTCACTAATACTTTTAATTTACCTATGGTCTATAACAGGCACTAGAGGTTCATTAATAGGTTTTCTTTTATCCATGGTTTTTATTCTGATAATTTCAAGAAATACTAGATTAATGAAATCATTAATAATATCTCTATTTATTCTAGTTTTTGTTTCTTCTCAATTACCTATTAAAGATAGATTAGCAACGCTGTATAAATCAATTAGTATTGAGTCTGATTATAGTGACAGGTCACTGATGGAGAGAGAATATATGATAAAAAAGTCATTGAATATTATAAAAGAAAACTCTCTATTAGGCGTTGGTTCTAAAAATTACGAGAATATTATTTCTTTTTCACAAAAACCTTTTGATCATGAATTTAAAATGCCGCATGCTCATAATGATTTTATTGATCTAAGTGCAAAGTATGGGATGATTACAGCATTATTATTTCTTTTGATTTTCCTCGGCCCTATATATGTAGCATACAGTTCTTGCGTCACTAACAACACTATATATTCATACCTTTGCCTAGGACACCTGATATCTAATATGGGGTTTATGTTGACGCAAACGTTGTTCGCGCATCATCAAAGCACGATAATATTTATTATATACTTGTACGTATTCCTTAGTCAGGTTGTAAGAGAGAAATATAATGAATAAAAAATATAAAGTATCTATATCCATTGTATCGCATGATAATATTGACGAGGTCTACAGCCTTATTCGGCCTATAATTCATGATGAAGATATTCAAATAATCCTTACAATTAATACTAATGAGAAAATCGATATTATCTCTAAATTAAAATATCCTAATATTATTGTCATAAAAAATAAGAAACCGTTAGGTTTTTCTACAAATCATAATAATGCACTCAAAAAAAGCTGTAGTGATTTTATACTGATTTTAAATCCAGATGTTCAAGGCTTAGTGACTGAAACCATTAACTTGCTTATTCAGAGTATGTCCAATAAAAAAATTTCAATAATTTCACCACTAGCTTTATCAATTACTGGGGAAAGACAAGATAATGCAAGATTATTTCCATCAATTTACACGCCTTTTTTGAGAAAATTAGGCCTTGGTAAAAAACTAGATTATGAATATATCCAGGATATAATGACCGTCGATTGGATATCAGGAATGTTTATGCTTATTAAAGCTGAACTATGGAAAAAGCTGTCTGGTTTTGATGAACGATTTTTTATGTACTATGAGGATGTAGATTTTTGTAAAAGGGCAAAAATAATTGGTTACTCGACATATTTGAAAACAAATGCAAGTGTAATCCACGATGGGAGACGAAAAAGTAAAAAAAACCTAAAATTACTTTTTAACCACATACAAAGTTATATAATTTATCATCTGAAGCACGGTTTTTTTTAGTGTGATTTATAAATTGATATAAAAATTACAAATAAAAGAATCAAGTTGTATTAGTCAAACATCTATGTAGAAAATACCCTTTTTCTGTAATATCATAAGTACCAGACGTGAGGTGTATATGAAAACTGATATTGAAATAGCGCAAGCTGCTAATCTAGAAAAAATCGTTGATATTGCAAGAAAATTAAACATTCCAGAGGATTCACTAGAACCTTTTGGCCATTATAAAGCAAAAATATCCCTTGATTATCTTAATTCATTAGAATCCGAAAAAGATGGTAATTTAATTCTTGTTACTGCCATAAGTCCAACTCCAGCTGGTGAGGGTAAAACTACAACATCTGTTGGTCTTGGAGACGCATTAAATCACATTGGTAAAAAAGCTCTTGTAACTATTCGAGAACCTTCCTTAGGCCCAGTATTTGGAATGAAAGGTGGTGCAGCAGGTGGTGGTATGGCACAAGTTATACCTATGGAAGATATTAATCTCCACTTTACTGGCGATTTTAATGCAATACAACTTGCCAATAATTTATTAGCTGCGATGTTAGATAATCATATTCATCATGGTAATTCACTCGGAATAGATGTAAGAAGGGTTGCATGGAAAAGAGTATTAGACATGAATGATCGTGCACTCAGAAGCACAGTATGCTCACTAGGTTCAGTTGGAAATGGCTATCCAAGAGAAGATGGATTTGACATTGTTGTAGCATCGGAAATTATGGCAATATTTTGTCTTGCAACTTCTATTTCAGACTTGAAAGAAAGGTTGGGAAAAATTGTTGTTGCTTATACACGTGATAAAAAGCCAATTCTTGCAAAAGATATAAATGCACATGGTGCCATGACCGTGTTACTTAAAGATGCGATGAAACCAAACCTTGTTCAAACACTAGAAAATAATCCAGCTATGATTCATGGTGGTCCTTTCGCAAATATTGCTCATGGTTGTAACTCTGTAATAGCTACTAAGGCATCTTTAAAACTTGCTGATTATGTTGTTACAGAAGCTGGTTTTGGTGCAGATTTAGGAGCAGAGAAATTTCTTGATATTAAATGTAGAAAAGCTGGCTTAAAACCATCAGTTGTAGTGCTTGTTGCTACTATACGCGCATTAAAATATCATGGCGGTTGTTCACTAGAAGATTTGAATAAAGAAAGCACAGATTTCTTATCTAAAGGCTTAACGAATCTTGAAAGGCATGTCAATAATCTTAAGAATCATTACGGCCTTCCAGTTGTTGTAGGAATCAATGGTTTTAGTTTTGATACAGATAAAGAAAAAGAATTGTTAAAAGCTAAATCTGATCAATTAAACGTTCCTATAGTGTCATCTACACACTGGGCAGATGGAGGTAAAGGTGCTAAAGAATTAGCAGAGACGGTCGTAAAAACTATAGATGATGCTAAAAATAACTTTCAGTTCTTATACCCAGACGAAATGTCTCTTTGGGATAAAATGGAAACTATTGCGAAAAAAATCTATGGAGCATCAAGTATCTCAGCTCCTGCGAACGTAAAAAAACAAATTGATGATTTGCAAGCAAATGGGTACGGTAGCTTTCCTGTATGTGTTGCTAAAACACAATATTCATTTTCAACTGATCCAACAAAAAGAGGTGCGCCATCTAATCACGAAATACCTATAAGGGAGGTTAGATTGTCTGCCGGAGCAGAATTTATTGTTATGGTCTGTGGTGACATAATGACAATGCCAGGTTTACCAAAAATTCCTGCTGCAGAAAGGATTGATATTGATGATGATGGTAATATCGTTGGGTTATTTTAATTAAATAAATTTTGCCTCTATCTTGATGATTAACTCCGTAACTGGAGTATAATGCTTTGTGGAGACATTATTAGAACCAATCACTAACATTATATTATTTGATCATAACTATACTCAAATAGTTTCTTTATCTCTCTATGTTTCATTTATAGCAACTATCCTATCTGCAATATTCTCTATTATCATTTCTAGCTACATTGCATCTAATCAATTTTATGGTAAATCCTTAATCATCATAATCGTAAATACATTAATGAGCTTGCCTCCTGTGGTTGTCGGGTTAATCTTATACCTTATTTTTTCTGCATCTGGCGTATTAGGTTTTATGGATTTATTATATTCACCAACAATTATGATTATTGCTCAATTTATAATTGTTACGCCAATAATTATTTCACTTGCAACAAAAATTCTCAGTAATAATTACGATCTTTTAAAAGAATATTTATTATCAATTAATGCTTCAGGCTTAATTATTAGACAAACAATTATTTTTGAATCAAGATTTAGTCTACTTATAGTTATTATCACTGGATTAAGTAGAGCATTGTCAGAAGTTGGCGCAGTGATTATAGTTGGTGGTAATATTGAAAACTTAACAAGAGTAATGACAACCAGTATAGTTTTAGAAACATCAAGAGGAGAGTTATCACTAGCTCTAAGTTTGGGCATTACTCTCATCACGATAGCATTAATAATGAATTTGGTAATTTCTACTATTAAAAATAAATATTCATGAGAAGAATTTTTACAATAGAAAACCTAAATTTTAGCTACAATAACAAATCTGTAATTAATAATTTTAGCGCAATTATCGAAGAGGGGATTACCGTCATTAAGGGTCCAAATGGCGCCGGAAAAACAACTTTTCTAAAACTTTTATATGGTTTAATTCAACCATCCTCTGGCCTAATTAATAGGCACTTTTCTCTATGTGACAACGAGATATCATATATATTTCAAAATCCTATCTTTCTTCAGAGAACCGTTGAAGAAAATCTTAAACATATGCTCTTATGCAAAAATATTGAAAAAGCTAAATGGAATGAACTAATAAATGAACTTATGGATAAATATTCACTAACTTCATTATTAAATTCTCATGTTAAAACATTGTCAGGTGGCGAACTTCAATTATTGTCACTTTTTAGAAGTATAATAATAGAGCCAAAAATACTGTTTTATGATGAACCTACTAATAATTTAGATCAGGCAAATATTAAATTAGTTAAAAAAATTATCTCAAATTTTTATAACAATGGAACATCAGTAATTATGGTTAGTCATAATCTTGAACTCTATAAGGAAGTAGAATATAAAGTAATTAGAATAGATGATGGTCAAAGGAAAAATGCATAATTATTTTATTTTATTACTTCTCCTATTTAACTTTACCTCTGTTTTTGCAGACTCTGTAATAATTCAATCTACAACATCAACCAGAGACTCTGGGTTATATAAATATCTACTGCCTATGTATCCAAAATTTGATATTACTAAAATAAAAGTCATTGCAGTTGGTACAGGCCAAGCAATAACAAATGCACAAAATTGTGATGGTAATATATTAATCGTACACGACAAGAAACGAGAGAATGATTTTATTGCTAGTGGATATGGTAATTTAAAACATGAATTAATGTACAATGATTTTGTTATTGTTGGACCAAAAGCGGATAATGCAAAGATATCTGATCTTGCAACGGTGTTAGATGTTTTTGCTCGTATTTATGATGGCTCATATCCATTTATATCTAGATCTGACTCAAGTGGAACGCATTCTGCTGAAATGGCGATATGGGAAAAATTAAATAAAAACCCAAAAGAACATAGTGGCACATGGTATCTAGAGTCTGGCCAGGGAATGGGGCCTTCTCTTAATATTGCTATATCCCTGAACGCATATATTCTAACCGACAGGTCCACTTGGCTTCGATTCAAGAATAAGAGAAATCACTCAATATTATTTGAAAATAGATCTGAGCTCAAAAACACTTATTCTATGATTTTTGTGAATCATGATAGATGTACCAACTTATCTGAAAATGCTGCTAGGGATTTATATAATTGGCTGTCATCATTAGATGCAGCTAAGCTTATTAAAAACTATAAAATTAATAACGAACATGTTTTCTATATCGATTAATTACATAATATATATTATACGAACATATATATGTAGAGATTAATAGATTATAATTAACCTATTCTGTTAAAAAGATAAGGAAATCTTAAAGATGAATAATATGCATGTAGTTCTTGGAAACCAACTATTTCCGATAGAATATATTAAAGAAATTAAACCTGAAATTGTCTTTATGAGAGAAGACTTGGGTCTTTGTACATACGAAAAACACCATAAGCATAAAATAATACTATTTTTATCTGCAATGAGATCCTACAGAGATGAACTAAAGAAAAATAATATAAATGTACATTATGAAGAATTAGGTTTAAATACAATAACTTATAAAGAATCACTAATAAAATTTATACAAAGTAAAAAGATAAAAAATATAAGTTTTTGGCTTATAGAAGATAAGTGGTTTAAGGAAGAAATTTGGACCGTAGGGAAATACGTTCATTTGATTAAGGAGCTTAAGTCACCGATGTTCCTCACAGACAGAGAAGATTTTTTAGAAATGTGCCCTACCAGAAAATCTCCTAAGTATAAAATGACTGATTTCTATATTAATCAGCGGAAAAAAATGGATATATTGATCACCGCAGGGAAACCAACAGGAGGTAAATGGACATATGATGATCAAAATAGAAAGAAGATACCTAAAAACTTAGAACCCCCAGAGTTAATGCAATTTAAACATACGAAACATACTAAAAATATATTAAATATTGTGAAGGATACATTTAAAAGTCATCCTGGTGAGTATGAAAACTTCAACTACCCTACTACTCGCAAACAAGCTTTGGATAATTTAGATTATTTCATAAATGAAAAATTCAAATATTTTGGTGATTATGAAGATTCTGTTGATCAAAGATCCCATCTTTGGTTTCATTCAAACTTAAGCTCCTCTTTGAATATAGGGCTTATAACTCCATTAGAAATAGTTAAGAAAATTAATAGTTTAAAAAATATTCCTATCAATTCTTTTGAAGGTTTTCTGAGGCAATTAATTGGATGGAGAGAATTTATGAGATGCATTTATTACTATGAGGGCGATGAAATGCAGAAGAAAAACTTTTTTCGACACAAAAGAAAACTTAAAGACACATGGTATAACGGGAGTACGGGCCTTGATCCATTAGATGTAAGTATAAAAAGTACTATTAAACATGCCTATTCCCACCATATTGAAAGATTAATGATACAGGTAAATCTCATGAATTTGTGTGAAATCGAACCAAAGAGCGCGTATAAATGGTTTATGGAGTTATATATTGATTCTTCCGACTGGGTTATGACGCCAAATGTGTATAGCATGGGACTGTTTGCTGACGGCGGTATAATGGCAACTAAACCGTATATTTGTGGTTCAAACTATATACTCAAAATGATGGATTTTAAAAAAGGCGAGTGGTGCGACATATTTGATGGCTTATACTGGAGATTTATAGACAAAAACCGAGATTTTTTCAAAAAAAATCCAAGGCTAAACATGATGGTAAGCTTATTTGATAAAATGAAGAAAGAAAGAAAAGACGCTATCTTGTCAAAAGCGCAAAAGTTTTTAGAAGACAATACACTATGATCAAAGTACTATTTAATGATAGTTGTTCCGTTTGCTCTAAAGAAATAAATCATTATAAATCTTTAGATAATGATATTAATTGGATAGATATCAATGATTTAGAGGTATCTAAAAGAATATCTGGCAAAAGTCATGAGCAATTAATAAGGAGGTTACA
>MDSZ01074288.1_pt1 | contig 12104 bp, 12 predicted proteins | sample 811201 | NCBI WGS metagenome assembly MDSZ01 (sample SAMN05326647, study PRJNA326480) | marine metagenome | isolation source: seawater | place: Indian Ocean: North | collected 2010
AATCATATATAAAAATTAAGAAGTTTGATGAAAAAATTGAAAATGAGATAAAAGATAAATATTTCGAAATTGTTAAAAATTTAATTTTTGTTAGAGCTTTTAGCAATGGAGAAATTAAATTGTTTAATTTAACACCCTTTAATTTACAAATAAATAAAATAAGTTTTTTAAAAAAAAATTGTAAAAGTAATTGTTCTGTTAAAGTTTCTAAAAAAATTTTTTTACCAAAATCTGACTTTAAGTATTCAAAGGTAAAGCTTGGCTTAGATCTGACAGATTATGAAACAATACAATTTGATGTTTTCTATAACCAAAAAAAAATTAAATCATCAAAATTTGAAATTGAAAATGAAAAATACCTAGTTGCTTCTAATCAAAAAATGTATGATCTAGAAAATTTAGATATTGAAGGAAATAACTTTGTGATTAAAGAGGGTATAACACATATTGATGATCCTTTAATTCTTCCAAAAAAAATTAACTTAAAGATCTTACCTGGTGCAAAAATAATTTTAAAAAAAGGTGCATACATAAGTATTAATGGTGGAAATATAAAAGCAATTGGTGACAAAGATAAGAAAATTTATTTTGAAGCTTTTTCAAAAAATGAGAGTTGGAATGGTATTTATGTTAGAAATTCTGACAATAAATCAACGTTTCAAAATGTAATTTTCAAAAATATAAATTTTTATAAGAATTACAAAACACATCTAACAGGTGCAATTAATTTTTATAAAGCTGATGTTGATTTTATAAATACAGAATTTACTGACTCATCTGCGGAAGATTTTTTGAATATAACTCATTCAAATTTTAGAATTATTAATTCCAAATTCATAAATTGTGAGTCTGATGCTTTTGACTCAGATTTTTCTATTGGTGTTATTGAAAATTCAGAGTTTCAAAAAATTAAAGGTGATGCTGTAGATTTTTCTGGTTCAAATGTAGTTATAAAAAATTCAAACTTTAATTTGGTTGATGATAAAGCTATTTCTGCAGGGGAATCTAGTCAAATAACGAGCAAAAATAATTCATTTTTTGAGACCAGTATTGCGATAGCTAGTAAAGACAAAAGTATTGTAAATGCTAAAAATGATATTTTTTCCCAATCTAAACTTTATGATGTTGTAGCGTTTAATAAAAAAAGTTTTTTTGAAAAAGGAGGTTTTATAAATATTGATAACAACAATGAAAATCTTGATTTAAAAATGAAATCTGATTTTTTAAGTGAGATAATTTTTAACGATGTTAAAATTAAGAAAGAAAAATTTAACCTAGATGAGATATATTAAAAATGCGCTTAGAAATTAAAGTTCCTTATAATCTTAATAATATTAATTTAATTAATCAAAGCCTAAATTCAATCAAAAATTTGAAAAAACAGTTTCCCACTAGAAACATAAATAGTATTTATTTTGATAATTTAAATAATCAAATAGCAAGAGATAATTTAAGTGGAATAAGCAAAAGATGTAAATTAAGAATTAGATATTATGGAAAAAATAAAGATACATCTTGTTGTTTAGAAATTAAAAAAAAATTAAATAAATTTGGATCAAAAAAGATTATAAATTTGAGTGAGAAATTTGATAAAATAAATTTGAATGAAGTTTTTAGCTTAAATAACCAATACTACAAAGAAGTTATTAAAGACGAATATGCTAGAAATTATATCTTTAATGATTTTATGAATCCACAATTATCTGTAGGTTATTCAAGAGACTATTTTATTGTCAATGGAATCAGAATTACTCATGATACAAATGTTCAATTTGAACCATTTGGTATAGATAAATCTACTACACAAAATTTGATTAAAGATTATTTAAATGTTTTAGAAATAAAATTTGAATACAAAAATATAGAAAATGTTTATGAAATTTTAAAAAATATTCCTATTAAACCGAAAAGATTTAGTAAATACTTAAGAGGATTATCTTTTTTCAATAAGGCAATTTATTTATAAGTTTTTTATTATTACTCTACAGGAAAAATCTACGTAATTCATAACTACATTTTTATTAAAAAAAAATTCATCAACAGCTTTCCGCGATCCTTTCCATTGACCATAATCGTCTATTATTAAGATACCACCATTAGATAATTTTGGAAAAAGTATTTCAAGTTCAATTTTTGTACTTTCATACCAGTCTGTATCAAGTCTTAAAATAGAAATTTTTTCTGGTAAATTTTTATTTATTTTTAAGGTATTTTCTACTTTTCCTTCAATTAAATTTATACTTTCTAAAGAATTTTCACCGGCAGCTAAATTAATATTTTTCTTTACTTCATCTAAACTTGAATAACAATTAAAGGATAAATTAACATTATTGGCTTTTTTATTTTTTTCCCACTCATTTTTTGCATTAATATTGAGAAAATTATTATCATGAATTGTTGGCTCACTCATTCCTGAAAAAGTATCATATCCAAATATCTTTTTTCCCAAATTATACTTTTTATTAAGGCTATTATAGATGATTAAGTTACCACCTTTCCAAACTCCACATTCAACAAAGTCACCTTCAATTTTTTGATTTTTAACATGCTTTACAGCATTCATAATGCCCATCTTCTAGCTAAACTAGTCATTGAATATTTTGCCGAAGTATTTAATAAATTTATTTCATCTTGTGTTGCTTCAACTATAGGAAATTCTTTATGACCATAGCTTAACTTAGTTATTTTCAAGTTAAATAGTGCAAAAAATTTATGTATTAATTTTTTTAAAAATTTCATATTTAAGCCTCATCTTTAATGCAATAAGTTGAAATTTAATATAAAAATATAATTATTTTATTAAAATTATAATGAATTATTTTTTAGTTATATTAGCACCTTTTCTTACATTTTTTTTAAGTAAATTCCTGGTTAATAAATCTTTACTATTGAATTTTTCTGGTGATAAACATCAAAATTATACACTTGAGAAAAAAATTCCACTAACTGGTGGCATATTTATTACTTTGTATTTTATAATTTTTTTTCATGATCATGAATATTTCAGTATATTCATTGCACTGATTTTTTTATTAGGCATTTTTTCTGATCTAAAAATTTTCAATTCTGCAAAATTTAGGTTTTTATTACAAGTCTTAATCTTTCTATCGTTTATTGTATTAAATGATGTTTATCTACAAAATACTAAAGTTATTTTTATTGATCAATTACTTAAGTACAAAACTTATAATTATTTTTTTGTTTTATTTTGTATACTTATTTTAGTAAATGGTACGAATTTTATAGATGGACTAAACACTAATGTATTAGGTTATTACATAATTATTTCTTTATTTTTATATCAAACTAATCAAGATTTTTTTTTACTTAATTTTGCTGATTGGAGCTTATGGATATCAATTTTAGTAATTCTATTTTTTTTTAATTTCTTCAATAAAATGTTTATTGGTGATAGTGGCTCTTATGTTCTTGGGTTCATTTATGGCTATTTATTAATTGAAATTTATGTAAATAGTCAAAATCTATCTCCTTTTTATATAATTCTTCTTGTTTGGTATCCTTGTTTTGAAACACTTTTTTCAATTATCAGAAAATTTAGACTTAATAGATCTCCAATTTTGCCCGATACCAAACATTTGCATCAGCTATTATATATTTCCATTAAAAAAAAAATTCAAATTACCTAACGTCAAAACAAATATATACAGCGCAATAGTAATAAATATTTATAATTTATTTATTGTTTATTTAGCTTCAACTAATGTGAGTAATTCTCAATTTCAAATTTTTCTAATTTTTATAAGCATACTAGTTTACTGCTACTTATATTTTTCTTTATTCAAAAATTTATTTTATAGAAAATTATAAAAATTATTAACTTTCTTTCTTTCTAAAAATTAATTTGATCATTTTAATAAGAATTAAAAAACCATCTTTAAATTCATTTACTTTTTTTTTACCTGCAATTCGTTTTCTTTCATATGATGGGTAAGTTGATAACCTCATATTATTTTTTTTGGCTGTTATGGGCAATTCAACACAGAACCCAAAATCTAAACTTTGAATATGAAGCTTTTTAAATTGATTTACATCACCGATTACATAAGTGTATAAAATATCTGAAATGTTTAGTCCGAAAATGATTTTACCCAATTTAGTGAAAATTAAATTTCCAAGTTTAGTTAAAAAAGTATCATCATCACTTCCAGCAAATTTTTCATACCTCGATGCAAAAATAAAATCACAATTTTGAGATTTTAAACTTTTGTACATTTCATTCAATTCCTTTGGATTAAATGATCCATCGGCATTAAAAATGCAAAATAAACCATCATGTAATGAATTTATACCAGTGATAAGTGCATCGCCGTAACCTCTATTCTTTTGATAAACCAAATCAATATTATATTTTTGAATTGACTTAATGGTACTCAAATCATCAGATGATAAAACAACTTTTATGTTAAGATCATATTTTTTTAATTCTTCCAAAACCATTGGTAATGATTCAGACTCTTTTTTTGCAGGAATTATCAAAGTTAAATCTTTCATATTATTTGCTTTAAAAAGTTTAAAGTTAAAAAAATGATAAAAAATAAATAAAAATGAGAAAACTTAATCTTTTTAATATTTATTTTATTTAGATTCATATCAAAAATACTAAAAAAAAGTATAAATAATAATGGATCATAGTACTTATGATATATTGAAAATTGAACATTACTAATGATTAAAAGTACTATAATTAAACCGTTATAGATATTATGTTTAGTAAAATTTATAATAGCAGATATAGAAAAAATACTTACCAAGAAAAGTAAAAGATTATTCCCAAAAATAAATTGTGATAACTTAAAAAAAAAACCTCCACCTGAAAAGTTAGGATTATAATTAAAGGAAAACAAACAAATCAAAAAAATCAAAAAGCCTAAAGATAAATCTTTAATTTTAAGAAAATTTAAATTGATAATTTTAGATGAATAAAAAGGAATTAAATAAAAAAAGATGATAGATGAAATCAAGATTATTTTGTTAGAAAAATTTAAACTATCTTTAATATCAAATTCTTTTCCAGATATTCCTGATTTTAAAAAGAAAATACTTTCTAGTGACAAAGTATAAATAAAGGCTGGTAGAGCTAATATTAAATTTAAACAAATTATTAAAATTATTTTCTTATCAAATTTAAAGAAACTTAAAAATTTGATTATAAAAAAAATTGATAATAATGAAAAATTTAAGCTAAAATATGAGGAAATTGCATACCAAAAAATACATTTATATACATTTATGAAATTTTTTTTTTGTTCAAATTTTATAAAATTAATTAAACTTAATGTAAAAAATATAACACCATAAATTCTACTATCAGGCCAGATAGATAAAGAGAGAAATGTTGGTGAAAAAAAAACTAAACATGAAATTAGTAACAATTCATTTTTTTTTAAGAAAGAAAATTTAAGATTTAATAATTTATAAAATAAAAATGGTAAAAGTAAGCAGAAATGAAAAGCAATTAATCTAATATAAATATCTGGCAATTTTAATTTTTCAAAGAAAGATAAGATGATTAATAAAACAGGTGAATGACGAGTACTTTCTTGATCAAAACTGTAAAATTTATAAAAAAAATTTTCTGCAAATTCTTGACTTATTCTTTTTTGATTTAGGTAGTCAAGATATGCACCGCCATTAGGGTCTATGTTAAGAAAAAAACACAAAATCGCAAAAAAATAAAAGGATGTAATTATTAAAAAAAAGTTATTGTTTTTATTGATATTTAATTTTAATATTTTGTTCATTGAAATATGCAGATAGTTTAATAAGCATTAAAAATATAAAGTCTATAAAATTAAACCTGACTATTAATTATGAGCAATTTTTTAATATTAATTTTAAGCTATTTTTTCATTTCTTTAAGTATTATAGGCTATGGAATTGGAGTCCAAAAAATATTCATAAAAAAAAATGATGAATATAATTTCGGTTATCTAGGTTTATTTGGAATATTTTTTTTAATTATTTACTCATATATAAGCAATGCTTTTATACCACACTCAAAGTTACATAATTTTATTATATTATTTTTTGGCTTTTTATTTTTTATTACTAATTTGTTAATTTCAAAGAAGACTAATTTTAAAAAGCAAATTTTATTATTTTTTATAACTTCAATTATTCTTTTTATTTCTGTTTTAATTTATAAAAATCACGATGATTTTTCTTATTATCATTTTCCCTATACATATTTGTTAACACAAAATGATTTATTGATAGGTATAGGAAATTTTGGACACGGTTTTAGAACACATTCTTCAATTTTTTATCTGAATTCACTTTTTTATATTCCATTTTCAAGTTATTACCTTTTTAATTTTGGTGCATTATTAATCCTCTGCTACTCAAATTTAATTTTGATTAATAAGATTTTTACAAAATTTGCTGGAATAAAAATTTTATTAGACCATAGATTTTTCAATTATATAAGTTTATTTATATTTGTTTTCATAAATATCTTTTTTTATAGAATTGCTGAACATGGAACAGATCGTTCTGCTCAAATTTTAATTTTAATTTTATTTATGGAAGTGATTTATTTATTAAATTTAAAATTTTCTTCGAAAAATAATTTATCCGAAATTTTCATACTATTAGGTTTGATATCCTCCTTAAAAGCATTTTATATATTATATTTCATTATATTTTTGCCAATATTTTTTCATATTTTTAAAAGTAAAAAAAATATTAAAGATATTTTAATTTATTTTTTAAAACATAAAATTTTTATATTATTTTCAGTATTAGTAACTCTAGTTTTTATAACAAATATATTTAATACGGGATGTATTATATATCCTATACATTTTTCATGCTTTGATTGGATTAGTTGGTCAATTCCTGTTTCAGAAGTAAATGATATGAATAATTGGTATGAACTTTGGTCAAAAGCTGGCGCTGGATCTAACTATAGAGTAAATGATAGTGAAAATTATATTCAAAATTTAAATTGGCTCGTCAATTGGATTAATTTATATTTTTTTACTAAGGTAAGTGATTTTTTGTTGGGAATAATTTTTTTAACTTTATTTTTCTTAATATATTTCAAAGAAAAAAAGAAAATTAAGAAAAACAAAATTAAAAATTTAAAGATTATATATATAATAATCTCAATTTTATTTTTAGAATGGTTTTATAATCATCCAGCCCTAAGATATGGTGGATATGCATTATTTTTACTTTATTTTATTATATACGCTTCAAACTATCTTAGTTTAAATAACTTAAAAAAAAGTATTTTTTTTAAGAAATCATTAACAATTATTTGTTTAACAATTATAATATTTTTCTCACGTAATATTTTAAGATTAAATGAAGAATATAATAAATATTCTTACAATCCGATGACAAATCCATTTTATGTAATAAATTCTAATCATATGAGAATTGAAAAAAAATTTGATGCTATTTTAAGTAGAAATAAATTGTGTGAAAATAAAAAGAATGTAGAAGAGTGTTTAGGTGACTACGAAAAAATATCAAAATATTTTAATAAAATTGTCATCGAAAATAAAAGATGATTAGATTAGCTTTACTTTTTATAGGATTATTTGATTATTTTCACAAAAAAAAAAATAATTAATTTTATCAAAAAAAATTTAAAAATAAAAAATATAGATCAATTTTTTGATGTAGGAGCGCACCGAGGAGAAACTATTAATCTATTTTGTCAAAGTTTTAAAATTAATAAAATAATTTCTTTTGAGGCAAGTCCTAAAAATTTTTTATTTTTAAAATCAAAAAAAAAAAAATTTATTAAAAAATTTCCTAATACAAGAATTTTTATCGAACAAATAGCATTAGGGTCAATTAATGACTTTGTTAAAATAAAGGAATTTGAAGAAAGTTCTTCCAATACGATAAAAGAAATAGATCAAAGCTCAGCTTATTTTAAAAAGAAATTTAGATTTTTAAATTTTTTTAAAAAAACTAATTTTTTTAGTGAAACTAAAGTAAAATTATCAAAACTTTGTGATTATATAAAAAACAATAACATTAGTTATATAAATTTTTTGAAGATAGATACAGAAGGATCTGAATTTGAAATTTTAAAAGGCTTAGAGGATAAAATTAAAGATGTTGGAATAATATATTTTGAACATCACTATGATTTAATGTTGAAAAAAAATTACAATTTTAGTGATATGAATGATCTATTAATTCAAAATAATTTTAAAAAGATATTTAAAATTAAGATGCCATTTAGAAAAGTATTTGAATATATTTATATTAATGAAAAAAAAAAATAAAATTGAAATTAGTGTTTTAATCACTAATTTTAATAATCAAAAATTTCTAAAAGATTCAATTCATTCTTTAAAAAAACATAAATTTAAAAACTTTGAAATAATAGTTATTGATGATCAGTCAAAAGATGGGTCTCTCAAATTGTTAAAACAAATTAAAAATATAAAATTAATTAAGACTAAAACAAAAACTAAATTTCCAAGCTATAATCAAATGAGAGCATATTTTAAAGGATACAAAAAATCTAAAGGAAAGATAATTTGTTTTTTGGATAGTGACGATTTTTTTGAAAAAAAAAAATTAGAATTTATTCATGATTATTTTAAAAAAAATAAAGAAGTTCAGATTGTATTTGATAAACCAATAATTTTTTTTAATAAAAATAGAAAGTTTAAAATGAAAATTAATTCTAGATCTAAATATTTAATACCATGGCCTCAATTTCCCCCACAAAGTTGTATTTCGATAAGGAGAAAATATTTAGATAAATTATTTAAAAAAATAATGTTTTTAAAATTTCCAAATACTTGGTTAGATTTTAGAATTATTTGCCAAACAATTATAGATTTTCAAAAAATTCATGTTATTAACGAGTATTTAACATTTTACAGACAACACCCTAATTCACAAATAATCGATTATAAAAAAAAATTTTCAATAAATTGGTGGAAAAAAAGAGAGGAAGCTCACCAATTTCAAAATTTATTGTATAAAAAAAATAGGAAATCTCTTAATTATTCTATAGATAGATTTTTTACTAAAATTATTAATATATTTATTGATTAAAATATTTATTAAATTAGTTATTAATTTCAAAAAAAAAATAAATAATTTATGAAAAAAAAAATAAAAAAAGCTTTAATTTTTGGAATAACTGGTCAGGATGGTTCTTACCTTGCGGAGTTACTTTTAAAGAAAGGATACCATGTACATGGGGTTAAGCGAAGATCCTCTTCACTTAATACTTCAAGAATTGATCATATTTATCAAGACCCCTACCAGAAAAGTAGAAATTTTTTTCTTCACTATGGTGATGTAACAGATGCAATTTCAGTTTCATCGATAGTTAAAGAAATTAAGCCACATGAAATTTATAATCTCGCAGCTCAATCACATGTAGCTGTTTCTTTTGAAGTTCCTGAATATACCGCTAATGCTGATGCAATCGGAACTCTTAGAATTTTAGAGGCAATTAAATTTCATGGATTACAAAATTTTACAAAGTTTTATCAGGCTGGTACTTCAGAAATGTATGGTAAAGTTAGGGAAGTTCCCCAAACTGAAAAAACAGCGTTTTATCCAAGAAGTCCTTACGGTGTAGCAAAAGTATATGCTCATTGGATAACTATAAATTATAGAGAAGCATATAATATTTTTGCCTGTAATGGGATTTTATTTAACCATGAAAGTCCTAGAAGAGGAGAAACATTCGTAACAAAAAAAATTGTAAGTGCGCTATGCAGAATTAAATTAGGACTACAAAAAAAATTATTTCTAGGAAATTTAGACGCGAAAAGAGATTGGGGTCATGCCAAAGATTATGTTGAGGCAATGTGGAAAATGCTTCAACACAAAAAACCTATAGATTTTGTTATTGCTACTGGAGAGCAATATTCAGTAAAAAAGTTTGTTGAATTAGTATTGAAGGAATTAGACATGAAATTTAGATGGAAAGGTAATGGAATTAAAACAAAATGTTTTGACGAAAATAATGTAGCCTTCATTGAGTGTGATGAAGAATATTATAGACCATTGGAAGTAGACTCGCTTTTAGGAGACCCATCTAAGGCAAAAAAAATATTAAATTGGAGACCTAAAGTAAAAATTAAAACATTGATAAGAGATATGATCAATCATGAGTTTAAAATAATCTCAAAAAATAATGAATAAAAAAAAAGTTTTCTTAGCTGGCCACAATGGTTTGGTTGGTCGTGCTATTTATAAAAAATTAAAAGAAAAAGGTTATAAAAAGATTATAACTAAAACAAGAAGTCAGCTAGATTTACTTAATTATGATAAGGTTTTAAATTTTATAAAAAAAACTAAACCTAATTATATAATCATAGCAGCTGCTAAAGTTGGTGGTATATATTCTAATTATAAATTTCAAGCTGAATTCATTCATCAGAATATTACAATACAATCTAATATTATTCATTCTGCTTATTTAGCAGGAGTTAAAAATTTAATTTTTTTAGGATCAAGTTGTGTTTACCCAAAATATTGTAAACAACCAATAAAAGAAGAATATCTTCTGTCTGGTAAATTGGAAAATACTAACGAAGCATATGCTGTGGCAAAAATTTCAGGAATTAAAATGTGTGAAAGTTACAATTTTCAATACAAAACTAATTATAAATGTTTAATGCCTACTAACACCTATGGTCCAAATGATAATTATGATAGTCTTAACTCTCATTTTTTTCCAGCTTTAATTAAAAAAATCCATAATTTAAGGATTAAAAATCAAAATAAGCTTGTTCTTTGGGGAAATGGTAAAGCCAAAAGAGAGATGATTTATGTTGAGGATGTTGCAGACGCATGTGTTTATTTTATGAAAAAAAAAATAAAACATACATTAATAAATATTGGAACTGGAAAAGATTTTACAATACAGCAATATGCAAATATGATTTTAAAATTATTGTTACCAAATAAAAAAGTTTATATAAAATATGATAAATCAAAACCTAATGGAACTCCAAGAAAAGTATTGGATGTGTCTTTAGCAAAAAAATATGGATGGAAATCAAAAACTTCTTTAAACAAAGGTATTATAAAAACATATCAAAATTTTTTAAAAAATTAACAAATGAAAAATATAATAATTGTAACCGGTGGTGCAGGATTTGTTGGAACAAATCTAATTAAATATTTTCTTAAAAAAACCAATTTACGCATCATAAGTTTGGATGATTATTCAACTGGTAAGAAAAAAAATCATATTAAAAACAGTAGAGTAAAATACATAGCGTCAAATACAAAAAAAATTTCAATAAAATTGAATAAATATAAAAAAAAGATTAATGCTATCTTTCATTTTGGAGAATTTGCAAGAATTTATGAAAGCTTTAACCATATGAATCAATGTATGAGTTCGAATAGTATTGGCTCACATGAAGTTTTCAAATTTTGTTTAGAAAATAAAATTAAATTAATTTATTCTGCAACATCAGCAAGTATAGGAAATAATGGGGATGATAAAAATTTATCTCCTTATGCATTTACTAAAGCTAAAAATTTAGAAATGTTAGAAAATTTAAAGAAATGGTTTAACTTTAAATTTGAAATTGTTTATTTTTATAATGTTTATGGGGAAAATCAAATTAAGACGGGCAATATGGCAACAGTGATTGGAATTTTTGAGGATCTTTATTGTAAAAACAAACCTCTAACAGTTGTTAAACCCGGAAGCCAGTCAAGAAGATTTACTCATATTTCAGATACAGTCGAGGCTTGTTATATGGCTTGGAAAAAAAATAAAAATAGACATTACAGTATTTCTAATAAAAAAAGTTACACAATCTTAGAAGTTGCAAAAATGTTTAAGACAAAAATTGTTTATCTACCTAAAAGAAGAGGCGAGAGGTATGCTTCAGCTTTAACAGACATGAACCTTTCAAATAAAGTGTATAAAAAATTTGGAAAAGTTCAGTTACTAAATTATATAAATAATTTTATAAAGAATAATTAGTAATTTGACTATTTTTTTGAGTTTACAAAAGAAATTTATACTATATATATCTCATGCCGGTGATTTTTGCGAAAGGGTTATACCCGATCCCATTCCGAACTCGGAAGTCAAGCCTTTCTGCGCCGATGGTACTTTGTCTTAAGAC
>MDSZ01101692.1_pt1 | contig 12104 bp, 10 predicted proteins | sample 811201 | NCBI WGS metagenome assembly MDSZ01 (sample SAMN05326647, study PRJNA326480) | marine metagenome | isolation source: seawater | place: Indian Ocean: North | collected 2010
ACTTTCAAGCCGCCGCAAGCGAAGGAGTCATGCGGGTTTGATCCTGAACGAGCCCACCTATCCTAATGGTCTTATTTTTGTAGTGATCTACTAATCCCGGACACCACTACGCACTAGGGGGTACGGCCGCAGCATGTGCAAGTTTTGCACATGCTGCCGTTCTCAAAACTAGCTAAAGAGCTTCAGTTTCAACAATCACTCATCGTCTGCCGATAGGGCTGTATTGATATCGACCTCGATGCCAGCGGTCAGGGTTTGGATATGCCGCACGAAACTCGCATCAATGGCTAGTAAATGCTCTGGATGGCTAGCGATATCGTGGGCGAGGAAACTGAGAAATTGCCTCGGTAAAGGGTCGTCCCTTTCGGGGGAGCTGGAGTCGGTCATACAGCATTTCCACTGGGGTGCATGGTGTAGTAGATCTTGTCGCGTTTACCTGGGTGAGGTGCACGACGTGACGTTTCCGGAACGTTAGCCCGGTAGCGGCCGGCAAGCGCATATTCGGATTCTAGGATGGTAGGCATCGTGCTCTCCAGTCTAGCGGCAGAGTGCCAAAATATTAATTCAACGTGCTCACAAAGTAATGCGCCAGCGCTATTGTAGCTCTTGCGCGGACTGTCATTGCTCGCTCACCCAGTCCGGCATGCCCAAGACGTTTTCCTCGATGAACGGAATTCCCCCATAGCGGCCTCGCAGATAGCCTCGCTCAAGGGCTTCACCTTTGCGCGGCTTGAACTCGTGTAGCGATGTGAGGGTGGTTGCTTGATCAGTCCCTTTGTCCGTCAGCCAGACCTGATCCCTACGAAGCAGCCACGGAGCATCGAGCAGCGTCGCGTCGTGGGTCGAGAAGATCAACTGCGCCCCGCGGTCGTTAGAGGAAGATTGGAACAACTGGATGATGAGTTGGACGATCAGCGGATGCAGGCTGGAGTCTAGTTCATCAACAACCAGCAGGCCGCCTTTAGTGATGCAGTGGACTAGATGGCCTGCCAGCGCCAGCAGAGAGCGTGTCCCTGAGGAAACTTGATCGACTGTGAATGCTGTCTCACTGCTTTTCGTTCTGTGGACCAAGGTTAGTTCATAGATGTCGTCGCGGTTGTGACTGTAAGTGCTTGAGCGATGAGCAAACGACGATTTAAGGCGGGTCTCAATGTGGTTGATGCCGGTATCAGCCAACTTTAGGAACTCATTTATCTGATATTGGGCTCGGTGGTCGGAGCCCATCATTATCCGCTTCGTCAAGAGCAGTGATTTGGGCGTGTGCTCATTGATCACAGAGATGTTCTGGACAAACCATTTGTAGATAGGAGCCAACTGTTCTGCATTCAAACGGGCTGCTTGGGTCAGCAACGGCACCTTACCGGTTGTTGCGCTCTGCCAGCCGGATTTGTTGCCCTTGAGGTTGGGCCCAAAGTAGTAACTGTAGGCAGAGTTGTTGTCGCTGCTGAGAGCAGCATCATATTCACGCTGAAACCAGCATTGAGAGCGTGAGCTGATGCAGGCATGCAGAGCTTCGTACATGACCTGGCCAGCCTTCACATGAAGGATGTACTGATAGCGAGTGCCATCGAGCAAAATCGTCACCTCAAAGGTCGATGGCTGATCCATATACGCGGGGTCGAGACTGAAGGACGTTGGAGTGGGGTCAAGGTCAGGTCTGAAGACTTCATCAGCCTCAGAGAATGCCACCATTCGGGAAAAGTGTTGCAGAGCCGAGAGCAGGGTAGATTTACCGCTGGCGTTAGGGCCGAAGATGGCCGCGGAGCGCAGCACCCGTTTGACGCCTGGGGCATCGGTCTGGATGACATTGGTGTCTTCGCAGGTCTTGTCGGATGAGGCGAGCAGGCTGAGCAATGCTTCATCACGGATGCTGCGAAAGTTGGATACACGAAATTCGACAAGCATACGGAGATCCACATGCAGTTAAACGTCATTATGCGCAGAAAATGTGCGTATATCGCAATTATATTTCTCCAAGGGCAGTCGTATGCTGAGCCTTCCCAATAGACTCAGAAGCTAGTTGCCATCCATGTCAGCCCTTGTGTGTGCTGCTCTACCTATCCTGCTGTTTGGGGATTCATAAGCCGGACCTGAGCATTCAAAAAACTCGTAAAAATGCGCAATAACTGTACTTAATTAGGCGTATTTCAGGGTGGAGTAAAACAAGTAAAATATTGATTTTATTTGTTTTTATTATTGATTTTTGTGAGTATATAAATTCGCAAATAAATGCGCAAAAATAAGCGAGGGAAAAGTCAGTGGTTGATGACGGTCTGATGCATGGAAAGCACTGGCTGGAGCCTTGTATGCCGAATGCGGGAAAAGAGCCTGCGGCAATGCTTATCGGCGCTGAACAGATGATTAAGGAGGCGTCCAGGCTATCGGCTTTGGCTGACAGCCATACGCTAGCCAAGATTAGTGCGTTGCTTCGCGTCACTAACAGTTATTACACCAACCTTATCGAGGGCCAACGCAATGAGCCTGTCGAAATTGCGCAAGGGTTGAAACAGTACGAGCCAAATGAGTTAAGGACGCTGGCACTGACTCATCTGTATGCGCAATCAGATCTGGAGCAGCAAATTTCCTCAATGCCCAGAGGGCCCTTACAACACTGGGGCAAATTATTTTGTGCTGACTTCCTGTCTGATCTGCATCGCCGTCTCTTCAATGGAGTAGCCGATGATCTAACCCTACGTGACGGCTTTGTCATGATCCCTGGTGAATTGCGCAGCGTGCAGGGCAGGGAAGTCATCGTTGGGGCTCACTATGCACCCGCTGCTGATAGCGTTGAGGCCATGCTTTCGCGTCTTGAGCAAGCGTACTCGCCGTTTCCCGACACGGTGAGACGGATCATTGCAGTCATGGCCAGTCATCATCGGCTCGCCTTCATCCACCCCTTCCCAGATGGCAATGGACGAGTTGTGCGGCTGGCCACTCACTTACAACTGCACAGCCTGAATCTGGCAGCACCTTTATGGTCGCTCTCTAGAGGACTTGCACGACGGCAGCAGGACTATTATCGACTGCTATCAGCTGCGGATGAGCCCCGGCGTGGAGACTTGGATAGCCGAGGTCAATTGTCGTATAGCGCCCTGTGTGAATTCATTGAGTTCATGATCGAGGTGAGTCTTGATCAGATGCGCTATATCGCAACGGCACTCGACATTCGCCACCTTACAGAGGCCATTCGGCGTGCCATCGCATACGCACCGCCCCTTCGCCAGTCGAAGATTAAGCAAGAGTGTGCCGAGGCGCTTCAGGTGCTATTCACGCAAGGGGCTATGGAACGCAGTGTTTTCAAGCGCTTCACCGGACTGGGTGACCGGACTGCTACGGAGCAGTTGAGCAAGCTGGTTGAAGCGGGCGTCGTGGAGGCGCCCACGCCGAAATCGCGCACAATTCAAGCTGGTTTGCCGCTCTGGTACGCCTCTGAGCTGTTCCCGGATCTGCACCGTAGTTTCGCGTAGGGTCCGACCATGAGGGGGAGAGTGGTGGCCGTTCCGCAAATAACGGTTTGAATCGCCCCGACTTTTGTGGAGGCCATTTCGTTTAAGTCAGGCTGCCATGGCCTGACCTGTTTGTTGCTGGTGGAAGTTTGCCTCAGCTTCCGCAGGCGGGATATAGCCGATTGAGCTCAGCAACCGTTGGTGGTTGTACCAGTGCACCCATTTCAGGGTCGCCATTTCTACAGCCTCGCGGCTCTTCCATGACTGACGGTAAATCAACTCGGCCTTGTACAGACCGTTGATGGTCTCAGCCAAGGCGTTGTCATAGCTGTCGCCCTTGCTGCCAACTGAAGGCTCAATACCGGCTTCTGCCAGCCGCTCGGTATAGCGGATCGAGACGTACTGGCTGCCGCGGTCGCTGTGGTGGATCAGCTCACCCGTACGATGTGGCTGACGGGCATACAGAGCCTGTTCCAGGGCGTCCAGTACGAAGTCGGTCTTCATGCTGGTACTGACTCGCCAGCCGACGATACGACGTGCAAAGACGTCGATCACGAACGCCACGTAGAGCCAGCCCTGCCAGGTCGATACATAGGTGAAGTCAGACACCCACAGCTGGTTCGGGCGGTCGGCATGGAACTGGCGCTGGACACGATCCAGCGGGCAAAGGGCCTTGTCGTCGGCCACCGTTGTCCGCACAACCTGGCCACGTCTGATGCCCTGCAATCCGGCTCGACGCATTAAACGCTCCACCGTGCATCTGGCTACCTCGATGCCTTCTCGCCGCAGCTGCTTCCAGACCTTCACCGCGCCATAGCACTGCATGTTGGCATCCCACACTCGCTGGATTTCCGGGGTCAATGTGTCGTCGCGCCGTGCACGGCAGGAGCGCAGTGCAGGGTTACGAAGTTGGGCCGCGTGCCTGCGGTAACCGGACGGGGCGATCTGCAAGACGCGGCAGATCGACTCGACCCCGAGACGGTCACGATGCTGATCGACAAATGTCCTCAGGACTTGGTGCGGCGGTCGAGCTCCGCCTGGGCAAAATACGCACTGGCCAGGCGCAGGATCTCGTTTGCCTTACGCAATTCGCGGTTCTCGCGCTCCAGGGCCTTGATGCGTTCACGCTCTTCGCTGGTAGGCCCAGGACGCTTGCCTGCATCGGTCTGATGGCGACGAATCCAGCCATGCAAAGTTTGCGGAACACAGCCGATCTTCGGCGCGATGGCCTCAATAGCTGCCCACTCAGAAGGGTAATCGTTCAGGTGTTCCAGAACCATGCGCACGGCACGTTCACGGACTTCAGGGGAGTAGGTCGTGGTCTTTTTCATAGTCTCATCTTCTCAAGAGTTGAGGCCTCCACGAAACCCGGTGCGATTCAGTTAGGTGGCCGAAATGGGCTGTATCGGGCGTTCCAATAGCGGTCTCCACCAATTCGTTTTGATGCGGCCCATAGTTATTTCAGGAACACCGACCGTTATTTGGGGAACGGGCATGTTTCAATTAAGCTGAAAGTCACGTCACGTCACGTCACGCGGTAGAGGTCGCTGTGAAGGGGAGGGAGGATCCTTCTTGCGTTTCGCGACCTCTTTATCAATGTCCTGCTCTTCAGTCGTCATGGCCCTGCCCATCGTGAATACCATCCTTCGGATAGACTAAGCATATATGCCCGCAATAACCCACGTAACCCGTGTTTAGGAATGATAGGGAATATCGGATGGCGGCTTTTATGCCGTGAAACTGAAAAAGCCGTTATTTCAGGAACGCAGACCGTTATTTCGGGAACGCTCCCTTTATAAACATGCCCAGCCCGCGCAGGGCGCCGCGTGCGGCGATTTTGCTGATTTGCAGTCCGATGTAGCTGGCCGCTTGTAGGGGGCCAATAAGCGCCAGCAGGGGCGTTCCTCAAATAACGGTTGGTGCCTGGAAATGAGGCCATTCCACGCATATACAGCTATCTAGTGGCGTACCTGAAATAACAGCGCAATATGTAGTAGTCAGCCTGAGCGTTCCCGAAATAACGGAAATATCGCCTCAGCTGCAGCCCTGATGCGTACCCAAAATAACGGTTATCACCTGGATCAACGTTTCGGTCACCGAAATGATGAGGGTGAATTGGATGTGCCAGTGCCATCAAGCAAATGAAGGTGATGAGCTAGCCAGTGGAAGCCGATGTGCTCCTGCTCTAGCCGCAGTCCAAGGCGAATGCGGTTATCGCGCAGGTCGTCGTATAGGGCTTTTTCCTCGATCGTTAGTCGGTGCAAGTCCGCGCGAAGGGGCTTGTCCTCAACTCCCCAAATCGAAGCGTGCGCATCGAGTGTGGTCCTGTCCATCAAGAACGAAATCACGTGGTCAAAGTGGCCACGAAGTTGATCCAGAATGCCAAAGCCATGCGTGTCGATATCGCCCCAATAATGGATTGAGCAGTTTTTTAACCAACGGCTGCGGGAAAGTGCATCCCAACCATAACCAGCACCGAAAATCACTATGGCATTACAAACAGGTGGAAAGGCCAGGAAGTTGGTTTCGTTCTCGGTGATGAATACACGCTGCACGTCGAGATCCAAGCGAGTGAAGCTATCGGCATCCAGAGTAACGTCAGGGGATGCTGCGCCGGGCACGACCTGAATCGACGGATCAAGCACACGGAAGCGAATGCGCGTCGGCTTTTCCAGAAAGCCATATCGGGCAGGAAACTGGCTGATACCGGTTTTGCCGGAATCCACTGCATCGACTGGCAGTGCCAGATCGAGTAGCTCGGCCAGGACGCCGCGATGGGTTTCGATAAATTTGCTGTGAACACCTGGCAAATCCACTTGACGCAAGTAAATGCCCGGACGCGGATGACCTACAAGCCACGTCACCACAGCCAGCAATTGAGGCCATTCGACGGACAGCTCCAGTGCTTGCAACGGGCGCTTCTCCAACCACGGCATCAAGGCTGGATGGGTTTGCCGAGTAGTGGAAACTTGTACCGAAAAGCGTTCCCAATCTTTACGTTTGCCTAACCAGGTCAACGCATCATCTAGTGTGTTGACCCACACGCAAACTGGTAGCTTTTGTGCGCCTTGGACACGGTGCCTGAGCTCTTGCCACTCCACGCTTACCGAGCTTGTCACGGCCAATTCGGCGGCCCATTCGCGAACTTCGTTAAAGCGATCTGTGATGTCTGCTGAGGTTGGGGGCTTGAGAGACATGCGTAAGGGAAAACGCACATTGCCTCTTACTGCGTCTCGCAACAGTTCGCCGCGATCCCAAAGTCGCGTCAACTGCGCTTTCAACTCCTTCGGGCCAGTCCAGGTCACTGCTCAGACTCCTGCGCTGATTGGGCTGGCGTCAAGGCCTTCTGCGCGCGGTATTCCGCGATGGATAGATTGCGCAACTTCGAAGCTCGGCCACCCTCGTTATGGACGAAGCCAACACTGGAGACGTAGGGCTCGATGATGTGGATCTTCTGCAGCGGAGTCACGATCAACAGTTGCAGGTTCAGTTGCCGAAACAGCTTCAGGCCGTATTGGGCGGACTCATCTGAACCACGCCCGAAGGCCTCATCAATGACCACGAAGCGGAAGGAGCGAGAGCGGACAGCCCCCCACTCCAAACCAAACTGGTATGCCAGGCTGGCGGCCAGAATGGTGTAGGCCAATTTCTCTTTTTGCCCGCCCGATTTGCCGCCAGAGTCGGAATAATGCTCGTGCTCACTGCTGTCCTCGCGCCAGCGTTCGCTGGCGGCGAAAAGGAACCAGTTGCGCACATCGGTGACCTTTGCAGTCCAGCGCCGATCCTGTTCGGACAAACCTTCGCGGCCCCGGAATCGGTCGATGATGGCTTTGACCTGCAAAAACTTAGCCTCGGAATACTGGGCATCGTCCGAGCCCGTGACGGCACCTTCGGTGCAAGCCCGTAATTCCTGTTGGAAGTCGCGAATTTCCGCGTCTGGGCTGGCTTGTGACTCCAACACGATGTAGCGCCCGGGGTTGTAATCGATCTCGCCAAGCGATTTATTGATGTGGGCGATGCGCTCTTTGATGGTTTCGCGTTCTCGAGCCAGTTGAGCATTGAAGTTCGCGATTTCGTTGATGGTGTTGACGTTGAGCAGTTCCTTGAAGCGCGAAACAAAACGAGGCAGGTCGTCGCGGTTCAATTGCGTCAGTAGGTTTTCATATTCAAAGGCCGCTTCAAGGCTGGCATCCACCTCTGCGGTCTCCAGCTTGAATGTCTCCTTGAAAGAGGTCATGGCTTTGATGATCTTTTCCGCCAGACGTTTGAGCTTCAAGTCTTCGGCGTCAATCCTTGACTGCAGCCAAGTGCGCACGTCCTGCTCGCGGTTATCGCAGGATTCAACCGTGAGTTGGTGTTCCCTCAACGCCTCGGCACGCATGGCTTCGAGCTTTGCCGACAATGCATCGTTGATGACAAAACCATGAAGCCGCTCCATGGTTTGCTGTCGGAGATCTTGCGCGTCCGAGCGCCGCTGTTCCACTTTGGCACGCTTCTCGCGCGCGGTTTGCAACTCTTCCCCTGTTTCCTTCTGCACCTTGTGCAAGGCGCGTAGGTTTTCGTTCAACTGTTTGAGTACATCCGATGCTGATTCTAGCTGGTTGCGCTCATCCACCAACTGTGCAATTTCGGTGGCAACACTGGCCCAATCCTGCTCGTCAAACACCGTAAACTCTTCGAGACGGGTCAGCGCATCAAGACGGCTAGCGAGCTCATCACGTTGTTTCTGGATAATACCGATTTCACTGCCAACCTCGCCGAGCTGCGCTTCCAGCTGACGGCGCTTGGCCTCCAGTGCCGCGATCTTGGCGGTATTGCTCCAGCCCAGTACATAGCGGCTGCGATCATTGATACGGTGACGGTCATCCTTTTCGTGTCGGCCACTAGGGTCTTTGATCTGGCCCGCGCGGGTGATGGCGCGGGTCTCGCGACGGAATTGCTCTTGCGTGGCGCAACACGCGACGTCAAACCGATGGGCTAGTTCGCGTTCCAGCCAATCGTAGTGCGGTGAGTCTGGCTTGATGGCCAGCTTGCGTGCCAAGGAATCACGGTGGAGGCCGGGCAGTTCAGCGGACTTGCGTGACCGCACATGAAAGTACACCAGGCGGCCACGCAGATGGGCACCATCCACCCATTCTGCTACGGCCTTGTAATGCGCATCCGGAACCAGTAGCGCTAGGCCAAAGCCGCGCAGCAAGCGTTCGGCAGCGCCTTCCCAGTCGCGCTCATCGTCACGTACCTGAATCAATTCACCCGCAAACGGTATTTCCTCCCCATCTAGTCCTAGTGCCGCACACATCGTGGCGCGGATCTGGATTTGCTGGTCATCAATGTTGCTGCGTCGGCGCTTGAGGCTGTCGATCTCCAAAGTCTGTTGGTCGTGCTCTTGCTTGCCTTGGCGCAAAGTCACACCGTGTTCAGTGAGGGCGTTTTGCAGCTCAGCATCGCGGTTGCGTGCATTCTCGCGCCAGTTTTGGTACTTGCCGCGCTGTGCGACGAAGGTGGTGGCATCGGTCGCAGGTGGCTCACCCAGTACGGCGGCCAGTTCGCTATAGCGACTGGCCTTGGTTTTGCGGGTATCCCGCATCTGCTCTTTTTTACGAATTTCGACGGCAAGGCGTTCCAGTCGGTCGCCGCCGTTGTTGTTGATGGCCTGTTTCAGTTCATCTATCCGCTGGCCTTGCGTCTCCTGCGCAGCATCCAGTTTTTGTACTTGGACATTCACGCGCTCCCATTCTTCTGCCAGCGAGCTCAGGCGTTTATCTATAAGCCCAAGCTTCAGGCCCGCAAAGTGGGGTCTCAGGCTATCCCGGCATCCGCGCAGACAGTCGGCCTCGGCTGCCAGCGTCTTGTGGCGGCCACAGTCATCAATCAGAGGTGTGAGCAATTCGACCTGCTGCTGGGTTTTCAACACGGCCTGATGGGCGCGATTGAGATCATCGAAGTGGCCGATCAAGGCCTGCAGTCGCGGGCCAACCTCGAAGGGTTCAAGCATATGGCTGCGCACGAAATCCGTCAGGTTACCCACGGACTTCATCGACACCGTCTGGTGGAACAATTCCAGCGCCTGGTCGTTTTCAATGCCGAAGCGCCGACGGAACCATGCCGCATAGGGCGGAAAGCTATCGTGCAATTCAGCGCCAGCCCCGCGCAGCTTCTTGCGCAGCTGGGCAATGTCCGACCCGAAATGTGAAAAGTCAGACGCAATAGATAGTGCACGCTCCGCGCCCAAGAAGAAGCGAGCTGGTTGCCCCTGAGCCTCCTTCATCCAGAACACCTGCGCCAGCGTCACCGACTGGTCGTAGCCTGCGTTGTGAAAAACACCCAAGATCACAGAGTAGCTGTTGTGGTCTCGAAGGCTCACCGGCTTGGCCGCGCCGGTAACCTCATTGCGCTCGGATTTGTAGTGCCCCAGCACGTAGGAGCGAAGTGTTCTTTCTTTGCTATCCGCACCGGCAGCCTTGTTGTAGGCGATCCGGTTAGCAGGCACCAGCAGAGTGGTAATGGCATCCACCAAGGTGGATTTGCCCGAGCCAATATCACCCGTCAGCAAGCCATTCTTGCCATCCAGTTGCAGCGTCCACACCCGGCCGTCAAAGGTGCCCCAGTTGAATGCCTCCAGTCGCGTAAGCCGAAAGCCCGACAGCGTGTCATCGGCGCCGAAGTCCAGGCCTAGTGATTGCGTATCACGCATAGCCAGTACCTTCCTTGGTGTTGCTCACTCCCGCCAACTGAGATTGATACGTGGCCAGGCGCGCATCGAATTCGGCCAGCCATTGGGCGTCGACAAAGGCTTTCAGAATCCGTCTCACCTCGAAATTAGCGGGCCCGACTGCCGCGCCACCGGAGGGTTTGAGCTTCTGCAGAAAACCCAGTTCGGCCACCTTGTTGATCGTGGTCTCGATCTGATCGATCAGTTTGGCCTCATTCGGGCCATCAGGCAGGAACACCCGCACCAACTCCACGATGTCGTCGCGGGATAGCACCAGGCGTGTGTCTCCACCGCCCGCGTCGAACTCGGCCAGTTTCTTGCGCAGCAGGGCAAGCAACAAACTCACGGCGAAGGACAGCGGGCGGCGGGCCACCAAGCGGGGCAAACGTGGTGATGAATCGTCGTCGGCAGGCTCGGGACGGCTTTTCAGAAAGGCATAGCCTTCTGCCTCATCGAGAACCAGGTCAAGATTTAACACCGTCACGTAATCACGCACGCGTGCTTGCAGGTTCAGCAGAGCTGCCCATTGGCGTTCATCGCCATCCCGGTAGAGCACTCCTTTGAGCAAGCCGATCAGCAAAACTGACAAATCAGCGGCTGGAGCCACCATCGGGTTTGCAGTCGGTGCTGTGTTCGAGAATTCTTCTTCCATCCCTTACCTCAGCTTTTGTTCTTTTTCAGCGCATGAAGATCACGCGGGGCAGCCGCGCACTGCGGGTAATAGCTTGACCATCCATTGCCACAGTCTGCCAGCGGATGGGGTCGGGGGTGTCTTCGTCCACCACGGTGCTGAATGCTTCACTGCCCAATTGCAGATAGGTCACCAACTCGGCCAGCCCCTGTTGTAAGGGCTGATTCGCTACCAGCTCACTCAAAGTGATCTGGGCGCGATCTTGCAAAGCGTGGCGGATATGGCGGGTAAGACGCGCCTTGTCGACAACCACCTGATCGAACAATGCCGATGGGTCAATATCTTCATCACCCGTTTGCAAGGCCAGATCGGCAATCACGGGTTTGATGGCGGGGGTGAACAGGGGGCGCTCCATTGCCAGCTCAATATCTGCGCAGGACTTAGCCATTTCCATCACGTTGCCTGGAGGGGGAGCATCGCGTAGCGCCAGCGCCTTGCTCTCGATGCCGTGCAAAATATCCATGATGCGGCGGTTTTCCAGCCAGGCCTGGTCATCCAGAAAGCGGCGCAACTGCTGTGACAAGGCGGCGACGGTGCGTTGGGTATGCTCGCCCGCTTCCATCCAGTCGTAATGCACGCGGCGGGTGCGGGTATCTGGGTTCAGGTCCGCCACCGCAGGTAGTGCGAGCACGTGATCCAGCAGTTCAGTCAATTCTTCTTGACGACGACTGGACAGCAGAAAGTCCCAGAAGGCGCGAAAGCTCTTGCCCTGATCGGAATCGGCAATGGCATCGCGCTCGCCCATGATGTCCTCTAACAGGTCCCCCTTGCTGCCTTCCCACAGCGCTATGCGCTCGCGGACGCGCCGGTCCAACTGACGAAAGTTATGCTCCACCTTGCGAAAGTCAGTCAGCAACTCGCGCGCACCTTGCATGAATTGCTGGAAACGATCTTTCACAGCCGTGTCATCCAGCAGCGGCACATCGCCCGACAACACCCGGGCGATCTCGGCGTCGATGTCATCGCGCTTTTTGTGCAGTTCGGCAATGCGCTTGGCCGGGTCAGCTTCGCTGCCTTCGCTCATCTGCTTGAGCAGGTCAAACAGCGTAAGCAAGCGCGATTCCGTGCCGACGAACTGCCGCTCGCTGAGCTGTGCCAGCCAGGCAATGGCCTTTTCGGTAGCGGGCGTCAAATCGAACTGCGCCTCGTCTGTGCCGGGGCGGTAGAACTTGCGCAGCCAGCCCTTGTCGGGCGCGGCCCAATCGTTCAGGTACTCAAGCGCTGGTTTAGGAAAGGCGCTTTCACCCGCGTGCAG
>MDSZ01025679.1_pt1 | contig 12103 bp, 19 predicted proteins | sample 811201 | NCBI WGS metagenome assembly MDSZ01 (sample SAMN05326647, study PRJNA326480) | marine metagenome | isolation source: seawater | place: Indian Ocean: North | collected 2010
CACAATCCTCGTAAGTTCCTTATTTTCAGTAGTTTATACCCTAATATCATACTATAATGTAACAATACTTGTAACATATAAACAAGTATTATTATATTAGTTTTATGTTAATACACACATTTTAAAGATTTATGTTACATTTAACACAGATTCTAATTTAGATTCTGATACGATAAGTTAGGGATTATTATGGCTGGAAGATTATACAAAAGAAAAGATGGATGGTATTATTACAAGTATTCATTTGTGAATGAATTTGGTTATACAAAGTGGCGAATGATATCGTGTAAAACGAAGGATGAAAAAGTCGCTGATAATGTTCGATTACATTACGATAAGACATACGGAAAATTAACTAATCCATTTTCTAATCCGATATTCACATACAAAGATATGGTTACAGATTATCTGAATACAAGAAGGTTGAAAGTCAAGCGTGGTGAATTATCTGAACTAACATATAAATCAGATATGAATGGGTTACAAAGATTTTCAGATTGGTTGAAGAATAAGTATGGTAGTGATGGATATGAAATCAGCCAAATTAATCATAAACTAATTCAGAAATTTATTGATGATAGAATAGATGAAGTATCACCTACTACTATCGATAATAACATAAAACATTTATCATCATTCTTTGGTTGGTTGATGAAGAAAGATATCGTTAAAGTCAATCCATTATTGAATAAGAAATTAGACAAGCCAAGAAGAAGAAAAAGACAATCAATTCCTACAAGACAAGATTGGGTTACACTTTGGAATCATTGTGAATCTAAAGTTAATCGCTGGTTAGATGGTGAAGAAGAATATGACTTCTTTACTACTATGATATTTGTTCAGATGAATCTTGGTTTAAGGATTGGTGAAGTTCTGAATATGAAATGGAAGAAGGGTGGTAGTGATACAGATACTGGTCATTCAAGGAATTATGTTTATCTGAATGAAGAAAGAAGCAGATTGACAATCTATTTCAAACGAAGATTAAGAACTATTCCAACAACATCAATCGTTAAGATATTAGAAAAGATTCCTACAGAATATCATTTAAGGAAATGGGTTAATACTTCTAAATCAAATAAGAATGTTAAGATGAAGTATGTTTTTGGCAACCCTTACACAAACGATAAAAGATATGGGAATCAGATTAGTAGGGATTTCAAGAAGTTTATGGTTGAATTAGATTTAGATACAAACTACACAACACATTCGTTAAGACACGGATGGGCTGTAAATCAAATAAGAAACAATAGTAACATTTACACGATTTCAAAGTTTATGGGGCATAGTATGGTTCAAGTTACTGAAATATACGCCGACCATTTACAAAGTGATGACTTTGAAGAACTTGTTAATAACAACAAACCAAAGGAATAATAGTATGATAACAAAAAAACAAATGACTTCTACTATGATGAATATGATGGATGATTTAGTTGAAGATTTCTTCGTATTCAATGAGCCACTTGTTAAGAAACAAGATAGTATGAACGAAGGTAAAGGATATGGAACTGATAAAAGAAAGTTAATTAATTTTATGTTCCAAGTCGATAAACCAAGTCGTAAAGATATGAAGGCGTGGATTGAATCTTGGTGTATTTCAAATTTAGATAAACTGGATGAATAAAAAACCCCAACTTGATTTGTCGGGGTTTTTTCAATGTGGTCGGAGACGGAATCGAACCGCCGACACGAGGATTTTCAGTCCTCTGCTCTACCGACTGAGCTATCCGACCAACATATTTTTCAGTCGATAAATTCTATATTTTAAAACTAAAAACAGGAAACAATTCCTGTTTGGTAGTCACCAAATTTAATAGAAAAAAACAATTAACAAAAAAGTATTTATTTTGAAAATGACTTGCTGTAAAATATGAATAGAAATTATATTACTAAATGATTTAAAAAGACAATGTGATATTGTGATATTGTGATATCACATAATCACGAAATCACAATAAGATAGGAACTTATGAATAAGAAAGAAAAAGAATTCAAACTGAAAAAGATTCGACAATTTTCTGAAGAAGTATATGAACAAGTAATCAATAAGGAAATAACATTTCTTGAAGGATATAATCAGATGATGGCTGATGTCTATAAGACAAGTGGATTCGCTGGTAAAGGAACAAGACACAAAGATAAAAAGAAAGATGATGACAACGACACTACCATATCCTAAAACAGATACTAAACGATTATCCCATAACATTACCTTTGATGAAATTCAATCAATGGATTGGGAAGAATTCGCTGATTGGTGTGATGGATTACGAAATGAATTACTGAAGAATTGGGATAAGAAATTTCAACCACCAATGATAGGCAAATCAACAGACGAAATCATTAGTCAGTTTAATAAGTTGAAAGATTATCCAATAGATAAATTCTATATCGAAGATGATAACTATCCATCATTTAAAGGCTGGATTAAGAACTTTTCAAAGATGGGTTCAAGTTGTATTCAATTCTTTCCAGCACTATTGAAGACACAGATTAATGGATATTCAATGTATGACTGGTTTTCAAAAGAAGAATTAAAAGTAGAATTCAGAAGAATGATGGTGATGAAACTTCGTAAAGATGGGATGTATTCATATAGTAAATGTTTAAAGAAATCTGATGTTGATTCTGATGTAGAAAATTGGATTCACGGAAGACGATTTACAAGTGAAGATTTTTGGTTAGAACCGACTAATGAAATGGATTCAGAATCGGTTGTTTTAGACGATAAAAATATTAATACATTAAAGAATAAGGGATACATAGAAAGTCGTCATTTTCGTAACATTTTAGACGATAAAACACCACTTTACTATAACATCAGATACTATAAAATCAATCAAAAGATATTCCCTAATATTATTCAGATATTCAGATTAGGATTGGGGCAAGTTCCAGTTAATTTTCCACCACTAACATCAAGATATTTATGTGAAGAATTTTTAGATGAAGATTCTGATAATATAGTATATGATATGTGTGCTGGTTGGGGTGGTAGATTGTTAGGTTCATTGTCATCTAATAGAAAGATACATTATGTTGGAACTGATGTTAATTCTAATAACTTTGGTTGTTATGAAAGATTGGGTGAATTCTATAATGAACATTGTGATGGTGAAAATACATTTGATATCTTTACAGATGGATGTGAAGTCATTCATCAGAACCAGCGATTTCAGAAGTATAAAGGTAAGTTAGATTTATGTTTTACATCACCACCTTACTTTTGTCGTGAAATGTATTCTGATGATGAAGAACAAAGTTTTAATAAGTATCCAAACTATACAGATTGGAAGGCTGGATTTCTTGGTAGAACAATTCAAACTTGTTATGAATATCTGAAACCAAATAAGTATATGTTAATTAATATCGCCGATGTCAAAGTGAAAGACAAAGACATCATACCATTAGAACAAGATACTATATCAGAATCTATTAAATGTGGATTTAGTTATGAAGGTAAGTATGGTATGGTGATGACACGAATGGTTGGATTGAATACAAAGAAAGTTCTGAATACTTGGTTTGATTCCAGCACGAAAACACATTTTAAACACGAACCTATTTTAATATTTAAAAAGAATGTCTGATTACATTATATCAATAGATGTCATTGACATCAAAGAATCACCAATCAATTCTGAAATATATGAATTCAGAAAAGATGAACACGATGAACTTGTTAAGTCAATAGAACTAAATGGATTATTAGAACCGCTGGTAATTGATAAGGATAACAATCTGATTTCTGGTCATAGAAGATTACAAGCGATTAAGGATATAGGATGGGAATCAGTTGATTGTAGAATAACACATACTGATAATCTATTAATAAGTTTGATTGAATTGAATCGTTATAGAAAGAAGACAGAATCTGAAGTAACCAAAGAAGCCAATCTTCTGATGAAAGAATATAATATCATTAAAGGTAGTGGTAATTATATGAAGAAGAAAGAACCAAAAAGTAAGAATTGGTCGATTGTAGATGTATCTAAAAAGTTAGGCACAAACACAACCAAGTTGAAGAAACTATTATCTATTGAAAACTATGAACCTACCTTATTGAATGAAATAGATTTAGGAAAGATATCAGTTGAAAAGGCGTATCAGAAGGTTAGAAAAGAATACATCATTCCTAAACGAAATTCTGATGATAGAAGTTATGATAGAAATAACTTCAAGACACAATTCAAGCAGTTATTACAGAAGTATTTACCAACCAAAAAAGAACTATTAGAAATCTATTCTTCCGTCAAGAACGATTGAAAAGTGTAAGATGAACTTTTCAAGATAAATCGCTTTTGATTCGGTTTTTCACTTTTACTTTTTTTATTTAAAAAGTCGCTCTTATCGACACACATTTCGTAGTCAATTTTTTCACTATAGAAAAAAATATATGTATATCTAAATATACGATTGTGATATCGTGATAATGTTATCACAGAATCACAGAATCACATTCAATATATCAGATGTATCACCCCAATCTAATCCCGATTCCTATTAAAGTTACACCATTAGCCGTAATATTAAGTGTATGGGAAACGAAGTTAAAAATAAAAACAAAATAGGAGAAACAAGAATGAATAATAATAAAACAAATAACTGGAATACAATGTCAATGAATGAAATACAAAAGAACATTAATTGTGATGGATTGGTTGGTTTTGATACTAATACTAAAGAACACGAAATGATGATTGAATCTAAAGTTCTGAATGATGGAAATACATCAGTCATTACGATACCGAACAAACATTACAGATTAATGAAGAAAGCCTGTAGAAGGGGCAACACTACGACTATCAATACTTACTATGATGGTAAAACACATAATGTTAGAAAAGTTGGAAAAGAAAGATATATGACTTCAGATAACATTTATGTTTTAAACGCCAAAAGTTTAAACAATGATAAAGTCGTTAGATACATTCCAAATCAAAATAGTGTTACTGGTAGTTGTGTTTATCATAATCTGAAAAATGAAACAAGTGTTAATGATGGATTAACAGAATTACTTCCAGTATTGACACCACAAACAAATAGAATGAACTACTGGAAAAATCAAGAATACAAGGAGGTGGCGTAATGAATATACAATTTGATTACAACCAACATCATAAAATGAAGAAAGAAATTTCTGAAGTAATAAAAACAACATTACATAATAATAGTCATCGTTTAGGCTGTGACTTTGAAAGACAACAAGTAATCCATTCATTAGATAAACGAATCGAAATGATACTGAATAAAGTCGAATATCAGTATGGATTAATAGAAGGAGGATTAGAATAATGAAAGTAAAGAACGGAAAAAGAAACATTATCATTGTTGATAAAAGAAGTGTTCCAGTTACTGATGATGGTAACAACATTACTTTATCAAGAAGCCTATTCTTATCTAAAGTTAAATCAAGATTAGAACGAGCGTTTTACAAAGATGGTGTAGGTTCAGATGTCGAAACATTTGATGATGATGTTAAACACATTCTTCATTACATAGAAGAATTAGTATAATGGATTTATCACATTACGATTTAGAAGGATACATTAAATACTTAATGGTTAGGGAATGGAGTCGCGGTAATCGATTCCATATCCAACCTTCTGATGAAGATTTTAAGAAAGCCTACAATGATGTAATTAAGATTATCAACCGATAAAACTGAACTTCATCTAAACATTAAATTCACTTTTCAGACGATAAACCTATCAAGATAAATTGATAGACACTATGTATTTTGATACACTATGGTATCATAAACTACAATCAGAATTCTTCAAATACGCTAATTTGATATACTATTAGTGGGGTTAGTGATTGTAAGTGTCTATTACATACTGAATATGATTGAACACATACACACGCTAAAAAAGAAATATTTTCTACAGAATAACTATACAAAAAAGTTTTGAAATAAGTTTTTTGAAAAAAAAGTGATGTTTTCTGAAAGTTCATACTATTTATTAATACAATGGGGGCTGGGGGCGAAGGAACGATTAACAATTAACAATTAACAACTAACAACAAAACAACTAACAACAACAATGGGGAAACTTATATGACTGAAATAAATAACGAATTAGAATTGTATAGTATCAAAGGTAATGTATCAGCAGGAAAGATAATGTTATTCGATAGATTAGTTAAATTGAATTTATCTGAAGATGAAATAAAAGATAAAGTAGTAGATGAATATGAAATAATGAAACCTAAACATTTTATCAGAAGTTGGAATGAATATTGTAAAATGAAAAAGTATTTAAGATTAAGATAATGAAAGAATATAAAAGTAATTATGATGACTATGTTGATTTTTGTAGAAGATACGATTATCCAGTAATGTCTAAACTAAAATATAAATTTAAGAATTCGCCCTTTTCTTCATTTACAGATTCTGATTTTAGTATTGGATGTAGAACCTGGTTATTCTTTGGTAGAATATTTGGATATCAAAGAATATGGGATAAGGTAAGGGATGAATCATTACGAAAATCAAAACAAGCACTTGAAGAAGCCTTTACACCAAGATTAAAAAAGATGTTAGAAGATAAACTGAATGAAGAAGACAATAAATAATAATATAGAAATCAATACTGAAGATTTAGATGTCTATGATTATACAGACGCTGAAAAGATTACTAAATTGAAAGAAAGAATATTTGTATTGAAGTTAGTATTAGATACAGAACAAAATGAATTGGATAAGTTAAATGGAAAATGATACTACAGATAGTTGGGAATGGGAATTCGATGATGATGGTGATGTCATCAGTTCAAAAGAATTTCATTTAGAATCGCCAGAAGATATAGTAAAGTCACTTCAGAAACGAAGAAAGAATGGTGGTTGTTCTGCTCATAGGGATATAGGATTGAAGTGGATTTCTGATAATGAAAGATGGGATTTGTTAAAGTATCAATGGGAAAAAGATTACATTGATAAACATTATAGAAAGTTAAATGAAAAGAAACTTCAGAAATTAGATTTAGATATAACTGACAATCCATTTACAGATGATGTTGAAACTAATGATGATGAATACGCTGGTTTTGACGACCCTGATGAAAGATTAGATGATAACGATTGGGAAGATATTAATAATGAATTAGAACGAATGGGTTGGAAAGATGAAAAACTTGGAATGATGGAATACTTTCAGAAGAATGAACAAGCCATAGAACGAGGATTCTATTGTTATGTAATTGGTTGTATGGATAAAGAAAATTTAGAAAGTTATATGGATGGTTATAGAAATCTAATCAAAGATTATTTAGTTAAATCTAAACACAAAGAATTACCAAAAGAAATTAGACACGATGAAGTCACTATGGATTTCAAGAAAGAACAAATAGAAAGAGAAGCCGAAAGATTATCTAACGAAGTTATGGAAGATTTATTTCTACTGATGAATCATCAAGGTGGGGTGGTAGGTAATTAATCGTTAATCAGAAAAACTTTTTAATCTGAAATGGTGGGTTGGGTGGTTTTTATATCGAAGTCAATTTTTTTCCATATAGAAAAGTTCATTGTGATAATGTGATAATGTGATAATCACAAAATCACACAATCACATCACCATATATTTAAATCACGAAACTATCAACGCAGGTTTGGAAAGAACTTATCAAAGAACTTAATACTACATACAGATTTCCAATCATCTTTAGTCATCAGTTCATATTCCCATTCATCGCCGAATTGTTCCCTTAAATAAGTTTCATCAGAATCATCCATTCTACCAAGTGTGAAGTAATGCCACTTCTTATTACCTTTAGATTCTTTCTTACCAACCTTTAAACCAAAACCTTTCTTTTCATCATACCACCAAATCTTACCTTGAACATATTCTTTATTACGCCCACGATTATACAGAATGATTGGATTCAAATTAAATTCAGTTTTCATTCCGTTGATTTGTTTGGTTACTTGTTTCCGCTCGTGTTCATAGATTTTAATTTCATCGTGTAACTTCTGAATCTTTTCGTGTCTATTTTTAATCATTCTTTCCAGCGTAGATTTTCTACCGATTGATTGTCTGATGTCTTTCATTACTGGATGAACTGAACCTTTGTTCTTATCCTTCAAGAACCAATTATCATTGTATTGTCTTTGTTTTTCTAAATTGTATTTACTTTTTCCCACAGCCTATCCTTTATTTAAGGTGATACATACTGATTGTTATCATATCTAACTACCATAACCTACACTACTTTACAGGAAATTACAAACACTTGTATCACCCCAATCTAATCCCAATGACTTCAAAGTAACACCATTTTATTCGTAAAATATAATGTTATCGGAAGGGAATGTTTCCCTTCGACAAAAGAATGGTTCTTTTGTTTCATTAATAAACTAACATAGGAGAAATAAAAATGAATAACAAAATGGTAAATACAATGGTAATCAATCAACTAAACGACATCGTAAGAACAATCGCTTCAAAGAATGTTAATGGTGAAGTAATCCCAACTAAACTATCTAAAAAAGTTGGATTAGCACTTTCAGTATTAACATCAGATAAAGGTGATTTATCATATACTGATTTCGTTGGTTAATAACAAGGATTCGTGGGGTGATTTTGATTCACCCCATTGTAATCCACTAAACTTTAAAATAGGAGATAATACTAAATGACAACAACCGAAGTAATAAACAACCTTGAAGAAGATATTGAATCTTTGATGAATAAAAATGAAGATGGAAACGCTAAAACGAACATAATGAATTTCATTCGTCTTTGTGTCAATTCTGAAATGGGTTGTGACTACAACACAAACAAGCCACGATTAACAGAAGTTCAGATGAACAAATTATGGAAACATATTGAATCAGATGTATCAGATGGAATCAGTAAGTATCTTGAAAATTGGGCATATGAAAATCGTGATTCAGTTTCATACTGGATGGAAAGTGGTGAATGGGAATAATAGTCGAAACGATTGGGTGTGATTCTGAAATGTATCACCCCAATCTAATCCCAATGATTAAGAAAGTAACACTAAATGTTCGTAGCGTTAGGTATGAAGGAAATTAAAAAAATAATAACAGGAGAAAATATGAAAACAACAACAACAGAAACAAAGACAACAAAAGAAATTAATGAAGTGAATATATGGTTTGAATTTAAAAGTGAAGGAATCTTTTCCTTTGATTTAGATGACATCATTCCAGCATATGAACAAAAGTTTAATGTCGAATTAGATGGAAGTCGAATGACTGAAATAAAAAAGTCATTCAGAAAATTCACCTTCCATTGTCAATCAAGTTATCAATGTAATGAATTAGAAGATTGTGGCTGGATTGAAGATGACATATCAGAAATCATAGAACAGATATTCGACCAACGAATATTCGATGATTACATAATCGTAAATAATAATAATAATAACATAGGAGATACTAATGTCTAAAACAAAAGTAAATACAAAAACAAAAAGTAAAATAACAAAAACAAAAACAACGAAGAAAGTCGCTGTGAAAAAAGAAGTGAAACCTTCAACTAAACCAATGGAAAGAAAGATTTTCAAAGGTGATTCAAATTATCCACAATCGAAATCTGAACAAGTAAGATGTGACAATGTCGCTTATTTGATGAAAGAGATTATGGGTAAGGTTGGTGAAAAGAAATTACCTTTAAGAAACTTTCGTGTCAATGGGCAGTTTTATGGGAAAAGATATTTCAAAAAATATCAACCAGTTCCTAAAGTAAAAACATTCATTGATAGTTTAGTTAAGGAATTAGATGTAGGAGGAATCATATAATAATGAAGAAGAAATATACAAAAGATGATATTATATGGTTTGGTAAAGATAGTGGTAAGAAAACTATATGTGATATCGACCCAAGTCAATTAGCCGATTGGATGAAGTTAAAGGGATTTGGTTTATATCAAACATCTATAAAGAATGTTAATCTGAATGATGAAGATTGTATTGTCAGAATTTCAGAAGGTAAAATCAGAAGATATGATAAACACGCCTTGTCGAAGTTTGTCATCAGATACTTTCGTGATATACCACCAAAGTTATTTGAAAAGAATGAGCCTTTGGGATTGTTAAGAAATGATACTGGTGGAACATTTTCTAAATCAGAAGTGATGTCAAGATTATCAAAGAACAATTTAGTAAGTGATGGATTACTACATTTATTAAATGACTTCGATGATTGTCATCCGCCACAATTTAACGATAAGAAGACAACTTGTTATGTTCCATTTGAAAATCAAGTAGTCAGAATTACCAAAGATAAGATTGATACAATTCAATGGAATGATAAATCTATCGATGGTTGTGTATGGGCTGAAAACATACAAGATAGAAAAGTGAAGTTACTTAAAACTAATGAACAAGGTGAATTTGAAAAGTTCTTTAGAAAGTGTTGTTACACAAGAACAGATGATGGATTGAAATCTGATTGGCGTGATAACTATACATTCGATGATACTAAATTTGATTCATTAAGAAGTCACTACGGATATATGATTTCAAACTTTAAAGATAAATCAAAGAATCCGTGTATCGTATTTACCGACCAAGAAGCAGATAATAATAATTCTGAAGGTGGAACTGGTAAATCTTTAATAATGAAAAGTGTAAAACATTTTAAGAACCAACAATACTACAATGGTAAAGATGATAAAACATTCAAAGACAGCCAGTTTTTATTTAGTGATGTAAATTCAGAACATAGATTCGTATTCATTGACGACCCGATGAAGAACTTTCCATTTGATAAACTTTATACATTTCTTACAGATGATATGACAATTAATCTGAAGTATAATAATGGTAGAAGAATTATCAAGTTTGATAAGTCGCCTAAATTCGGAATTACTACTAACTATATCGATACAGATACATCAACATCTACACAAAGAAGAAAGTCGATTGTTGAATTTGGTAGTTTTTGGAATCAAGCATATCACGAAGGTGAATCACCATCTGATGATAAACATCACGGAATGATGTTGTTCGATGAATTCGATGAAAGACAATGGAATCTATTCTATAACTTTGGATTCAGATGTGTTCAATTCTTCTTGAAGTATGGGCTGAAAAAAGAAGACATATCGAACTACGAATGGAAACAATTAAAACTTCAAATTGAAGGAACAAGAAATACTGGTGAAGTTGAATGGATTAAAGAATGGTTACAGAATGATGGTATTCAGAATCATAATACTAAACAGACAGCCATCACTTTAAATGATTTATATGATAAATTCATAAATGAAAATCCAATAGTCAATTACAACAAGTATGATTATAGAAAATCATTTCAAAGAAATCTACTTAAAGTATCCGACCATATTTTGTTTCCTATTAATGTTCATAAGATGAAAAAGATGGGTAAAGATTCTTGGAGTAAAAGAAGACACCAGCGAATCATCAATGGAAATAAACTGGAATCTGTTTATGTAACTGATTTAAATAATCAGAAAAAGAATAGTGTTCAAAATCAATCGATAGACGAACTATTTTCGGGGTTTGATGATATAACACGAGAAACTAATAAAAGTGTCTTAAAATCGTCAAAAAACACCAAAAAACAACTATCTGATGAAGAATTTGATGAACTATTTAAGAACTAATGTTTCAGGAACAGATGTATCACCTAAAAATCAACATAGTATTTAATGAATGTAACACTAAATATTATGTTGATTTACACAGGGTTAATTATTACAGGTGTGTGGTGGAAAAGTGTTTATTTTCCTTATTTATGTTTGACTTTCCACTACACACAAACACGCTGGAATAGTTAGTGTTGGTGATAGGTGTGAAAAGTGTATGTCTTTCTATTAGTAAAAAATGGTTTGTGAAAGTGTGATTTCGTGAATCACACAATCACAATATCACATCTTCTTTTTTAGATATACATTCAAATACCAATCGATATCTGATTTATCTAATCTATGTTGAAGATTGTTTTTAAAGCAGAATGGGATGTAAGAATAATAATACATCCCACACTTTCTTTTCTTTTTAACCATTGATTTGATTGAATAATCTTTTAGAAATCATAGGTTGAATATCAGATTGATTCTTCAATTCACCTTTCCATTTAATGTATCCACAATACATAGGATTAGAAAG
>MDSZ01089257.1_pt1 | contig 12102 bp, 11 predicted proteins | sample 811201 | NCBI WGS metagenome assembly MDSZ01 (sample SAMN05326647, study PRJNA326480) | marine metagenome | isolation source: seawater | place: Indian Ocean: North | collected 2010
ATATCTGTAATTTCATTTGTATGAATAATATCAAAATCTCTATACTTAATTTTAAGATAAATTATTGAAATAAATGTAAAAGGAATATATAAAATTTCTCGAATCAATATTAGCCATCTGAACCCTCTATAATAGCTGTAGGCGGTATTATCAAATTTGCTCAAGCCCAGTGTATCTATTACATTTGGAGTAATTGACCTGTAGAAATCATTCGCTGAACCTTTAGGACATAGAATATAGATATCAACAGAATCTTTTAAAATATAAAGATTCTCTGAAAGACTTCTGCATGCTCCTCCATATATACCACATCCATCTATGTATAATACTTTTAATTTTTTGTTTTTAGTATTCAAGATTATAGGTTTCTTATTCTACTGACCAAGTCAATTGACTTTTTAGCATCATTGGTTCCAAATCCTTTTCCATTAATAATATTCTTATAACTAATAGTGTGCAGATCAACAAATCCTGAGCTAAATTCAATCTCTTTATCATCAACCTTTATTGATCTAAAGGTTCTTTGACCTAGTTTTTTATATTTAGATGGAATTAAATCACTATCTATGCTAAGATTCCAATCTACTTTAGCATTTTTAAGTTCTAGAATTCCTTTAACTGTTTTTTCAGTTTTGTTTTTAATAATTACATTATCTACATCTCCAAAAATCCATATTAGCATATCAAAAAAATGTATCCCAATATTAGTAGACAGACCACCTGATTTGCTTATATCTCCTTTCCACGAATTTAGATACCAAGAACCTCTAGAAGTAATATAATTAAGTGAGACTTCATGATAATTTAAATTATCATTTTTAATTTTATTTTTAAGGCTAATGATGTCTGGATGATGCCTTAATTGCAAAATACAATTAATCTTTTTTTTAGATTTTCTTTCAATCGTTTCAAGAGCACCTACATTCCAGGGATTAAGAACTAATGGCTTTTCACAAATTATATCTGCACCAATTCTAAGTCCATATCTTACATGGGCATCATGAAGATAATTTGGAGAACAAATTGATACATAGTCAATTTTATTTCCTTCCTGGATAAATTTTTCAACAAACCTGTCAAATATTTCGAACTCTTTAAAATATTTACTATTTGGAAAATAGTTATCTATGATTCCCACTCCATCATGAGGATCAAATGAAGCTACTAAATTATTTCCAGTTTCTTTTATCGCCTTCATATGTCTTGGGGCTACATAACCTGCTGATCCGAATAAAACAAAATTTTTCATAGCTATTTGTTTAACTTTATTACAGTATTATTTGTTAATTTATATTTATCATAAGAATCTTCACAAATTGCAAATCCTTTAGAATTAAATTTTAATTTATTTCCATATTCACTAATCCAACCAATATGTTTTGCAGGGTTTCCGAAAACAAGAGAATAGTCTTTTACATTTTTTGTGACAACTGCTCCAGCACCAATAAATGAAAACCTACCTATAGAAATTCCACAAATAATAGTTGCATTTGCTCCAATAGAAGCACCTTCTTTCACAATTGTTTTAATATACTTATCTCTACGATTCACATGTGATCTTGGATTTTTGATATTTGTAAATACCATTGAGGGGCCTAAAAAAACATTATCCTCACATAAAACACCTGAATAAACAGATACATTATTTTGTATTTTTACATTATTTCCAATTATGACATCAGGACTTATAACAACATTTTGTCCAATATTACAGTTATTGCCTATTTTGCAATTACTCATTATATGAGAAAAATGCCAAATTTTTGAATTATTTCCAATCGAAACATTTTCATCAATAACAGCAGATTCATGATTAAAATATTTTTTCATAGTCTTAGATCAGTTTTATCTTTTGGTATAAAATTTTTTAAATCAAATAAAATTGATTCTTTGTTTTTTTTCATTTTATTAAAGTCAATATCCAAAAAGCATGTGTGTTTAACAGCCATAATTATAACATCATATTTTTTTAGCTCAGATATCATTTCAATTTCATAAACTTCTTTTACATCTAGTGAGTCAACAACTGGGTCAAACAGATTAATTTCACGAGCATTCTCTTTAAGTCTAAAATATATTTCAGGTATCATGGAGTTTCTGATATCTGGGCTATTCTCTTTGTAAGTAACTCCAAGAATTAAAATGCTTGATAACTTTAAATCAATTTTTCTCTCAGACATCTTCTTTTTTAATTTATTCACAATATGAGACGGCATTTTATTATTAACACTTCTTCCAGATAATATTACATTAGGCTGATAACCTAGTTGTTTAGATTTGTAAGTAAGATAGTATGGATCCACACTTATACAATGGCCTCCTACCAAGCCTGGTCTAAAATCTAAAAAATTCCACTTAGTTAAAGCAGCATCAATCACTTCATTTGTATCAATATCCATATAGTCAAACATTAAGGCCAATTCATTAACAAAGGAAATATTAAGATCTCTTTGAGCATTTTCAATAGCTTTAGATGCTTCTGCAACCTTAATTGATGAGGCCAAATGTGTTCCTGCCTTAACAACTGAACTGTAAAGCCTATCTATAACCAAAGATGCGTTATGACTCGATCCCGATGTTACTTTAACTATATTTTGAATTGTATTTACCTTATCACCTGGGTTAACTCTCTCAGGAGAGTAACCGCAGTAGAAATCAATATTCAATTTAAGATTACTCTGTTCTTCTAAGATTGGTATACATTCTTCTTCTGTACAACCTGGATAAACTGTACTCTCATAAATTACAATATCTCCCTTTTTTAAAATAGATCCAATAAGTTTTGTTGCACTTAATAAATGGTCAAGATTAGGTAGTTTATTTTTATATATAGGTGTAGGAACCGTAATTATATATGTATTACATTTAAGAATTTCGTCTACATTATTTGAAATAATTAATCCATTTTCAATTTCTTTTTTAAGATCCTTACCCTGTACTTCGTTTGTTTTATCAAAAAATCTATTTAGCTCATCGACTCTTTCCTCATTAATATCATATCCTATGACATCATATTTTTGTGAAAATAAAATAGATAAAGGCAGGCCAACATATCCTAAGCCAATCACACATATTTTATGATTATAATTATTTTCCAATAGTAATTATTTTAAAGCCTAATTTTTCTAGTAGTTTAACATTTAATATAGTTCGACCATCAAAAATAATTGGATTTTTTCTCATTATCTTGAAGGATTCTTGCCAGTTGGTAGTTTTAAATTCATTCCATTCAGTACATATTACAGCAGCATTTGAATCATTGAGCACATCATGAAGATTTGATAATATCTCAACATTTTTTAGTTTAGAGTGTTGTAATCCAATATCCTGCAGATCTTTAATAATTCTCTTTTTAGAAACCATTGGATCATAAATTTTTAATTTAAACTTTTTAGTTAGAAGAAATTTAGATAAATAAATTGATGCAGACTCTCTTGAGTCATTAGTATTTTTTTTGAATGACCACCCTAAAATAGATAGCTTTTTATTATTAATGTTAGATTTAAACTTATTAAAGATTATTTCACCAAATCTCTCAGTTTGATGAGTGTTGATATGTATAACCTGTAACCAAAAATCTGCCTCTTTTGTTAAACCATAATATCTTAATAAATAAACTAGATTAAGAATATCTTTTTTAAAACAGCTACCCCCAAAACCAAGTGAGACTTTAAGAAATTCGGGGCCAATTCTTCTATCCATTCCAACTGCTCTCGATACTTCATCAATATTTGCACCTGTTTTTTCACATAGACTTGATATAGAGTTTATTGATGAGATTCTCTGAGCAAGCATGGCATTTGATACCAATTTTGATAATTCTGATGACCATACATTTGTTGTTAATATTTTTTCTTTAGGTATCCACCTTTCATATATTTCTTTTAAAAATTTAGAAGCTTTAATTCCTGACTTTGTCTCTTCTCTTCCAATAAGCACTCTATCTGATTTAAATAAATCTTGAATTGCAGAGCCTTCTGCAAGAAACTCTGGATTTGATAAAATCTCAAATTTTAAATTATTTTCTGATTTATCTAAAATTTCCTTTATTTTTTCAGCTGTTCTAATAGGAAGAGTTGATTTTTCAATTACTATTTTGTCAGATTCTGCAACTGCTGCAATTTTTTTTGCACATTTAACAACATTTGAAATATCTGCTTGCATCCCTTTTCCAGGACCAGATGTTTTTGTTGGGGTATTCACAGCAATAAAGATCATTTCGGAATCCCTTATAGATTTATTAATATTATCTGAAAAAAATAAATTTTTATTCCTTGTTTTTTTTACAATATCATAAAGGCCTGGCTCATATACAGGAAGGGAATCTGAATTCCACATTTGAATTTTGTCAGGATCTGCATCTACAACAGTAACTTTAATATCTGGACATTTTAAGGCAATTACTGCCATGGTTGGTCCTCCGACATATCCTGCACCAATGCAACAAATATTTTTAATATGTTTAATTCCTATTGTACTCATCTTCTATTCTAATTATATCATCTTCACCAAAATAATCACCTGTTTGAACTTCGATAAATATTAGAGGTTCGTCTGAGGGGTTCTCAATTCTATGTTTTGAAAGTCTTGGAATATTTACACTTTCTCCATATATAAGTCTAGATTTAAGTCCATTAATAGTTACAATTGCAGATCCTGAAATAATTGTCCATTTTTCATCTCTACTTTTATGAAATTGATAGCTTAGTTTTTGACCTGGAAGAACTTCAATTCTTTTTACTTTACATTTTTTATTACTGTGAATTATATAGTATATACCCCAAGGTCTTTTTTCAGAATCTATATATTGAAAATCTATTTTATTTTTCATAAATCACTAGATGTTTTTGCTTAGACTCAAATTTTAATGATAAGTAAAAGTTAACTTTTCTACCAATTAACTTTTCGATCTTTTTTTCTAATTGATTAATGTATTCTGTGTTTAAATTTTTTCCAATAAGAAAAACTTCGATAGTTCCAGAGTCAACACCAACAGCATAATCACCAATTAAAATTATTTGTTTTACATTACCAATTCTTTCAAGAACTTCATCTACAAGATCTTCAAGGCCTAAATATTTATACACAACTTTTTTTAGAACTTCATATAAAGGGTGCTCAACATTAACTCTATATTGGACTTTGTTATTAGTTTTAAATTTTGATATATATCCTGCCGAGTATAAATTATTCAATTCCTTCCTTATAGAATTAGTTGATTCATTCATGTCTGTAGCTAAACCATTAAGGTATCCCACATTTGCCTGAGATATAAAAAACCTGGTTAAGAGTCTCAGTCTTGTCTTTGAAGTAATTAATTTATCTAACAATACTTAAATTTAAGTAACAAAAGTACTTTTTTTTTTGTAAACATAAAAGTTTATGATAAATTTATTGTTTGGTTTCTGCATTTTAATTAAACATTCTCAATTATTGGGATTAATTTGATTGTAAATCAAAAATTTTAATAGTATGATTCTTAAATCAATTAGTGAACTTATAAATTCAAAGTATGTTAAAGATACTTTTAAATTAGTATTTGGATCAGGGATTGGCTATTTGGCTACATTTATAGCATTAAGCTTCGTTACAGAGCTATATACTCCAGAAATTTATGGAGAATATGCGTTTATAATTACAATTATAAGTTCTTTGACACTTCTAACTCAGGGAGGATTAGAGCCAGGTATAATTAGATCATCAAGTTCCAAGGATGGTTTAATTTTAGTTACAATTTGCGAGAAAATCTTACTTTACTCCAGTTTAATTTGTTTATTAATTGTTTTAGTTCTAGTTCTATTTGGTAGAATAGGGTATATATATTTTATTGTTCCTTTTTGTATATATTTAGTAGGAAAGATAATTATATTAAAATTCCTATTTAATAGAAAAGCAAAATATGGGACATTAAAAAATAATGTAATTATTAATACTTCTTCTAGGTCATTCTTTGAAATACTATTTGGCTATTTTTCATTGACTAATTTTGGTTTATATATATCATTTATAATTGGGAACTTACTCTCTTATCTACATTTTCAAAATTATAAATCCTATAAAAAAATCAAAATAAAAAATTCTGAAAGAATAAGAGTGTTTAATGAGAATAAAGAATTGTTTTTATTTGGACTACCTCAGAATTTGTTTGAAACGGTTAGAGCTATTTTAATTTTATATCTAATAAAAGTATATTTCGACAATGAACTTTTAGGATATTACACTTTATCTACTAAACTTCTTTCACTTCCATTAGCACTTGTAAGTGTTAATTTGGGGGTTGTATACTTTCAAAGAATCTCAAAAGACAGAGATAATCTATATTCAAATTCAATTAAGCTTTTAAGATATTTATTTATTTTTTCAATTTCACTATTTATAATTTGCCAATTAATAATGGATACCTTTTTGAGGTTTTATCTTGATGATAGTTACTATGACTCTATTGTAGTATTTTTTTATCTTCTTCCTTGGTTTTGTGCGTCAATGATTGAATCTGCTTTTTCAAATTTGTTAATTGCAATCAGAAAAGAATATGTGGTCTTTATCTTTTCTGTTTTTTATACACTTGTTGCAATTTCGATAATCTATTACTTTAAAGCTGACTTTTTCCTTATGACTAAGATGTTAGGAATGATTTTAACTTTTATTTTTCTAGTTTATATTTTAATAATATATGTTATATTAAGGAGATATAAGTATACTAATCAATTTTAATATTGTAATCTCTCAAAGTCTGATTATAAAATTCATCTAAAGAGTTAAACTTTTTAATTGCTGAAAGATAGAAGCGCCAAATATTATTATTGTTAGATAACTTAACATATCTATAATTTTCTGTTAACTCCTCTTTAAGTCCGAGCTCTGCAAGCACAGTAAAGTACAAAGCCGCAATGTAGTCTTTCTTTTTTGAAAGTTTGTATGCCTCTCTTAGATTTTTCAGTGACTCATTAAGTCTATTATCGTTAATTAAAATTCTAGATTTTATATAGTATGTATCAGCTAAATAAGGGTTGTTTTCAATTCCAATATTAGAGTAACTTAGAGCCTTATCAATATTATTGTAGTGAAGAAAATACCTAGCTTTAAATGTAGCAATTGGAAATGTATTAATTGCAAGCGTTGGGTATTTCGAATTGATTTTTTCTACATCATTGATATCTAAGGAATAAAGATCTTGAGATAGATCATTTATTAAAATAGTTTGATATACAGATGATTTAAAATACAGAAAATGTAAATAGATATTAATTAGTAATATGGGTACAAACAATAAGAATGTTTTTTTCATTTAGTGTATTTTTTAATATAAATTTACCAGATAATATTAATTGATGATCCTAAAATTAATAATATCATTTGTTATTTCAATTCTAACAGTAAACCTTAGTCAAAAGCTTTTGCTCAAGGAAAATATTGTAGATACTCCTAAAAAAAGGTCCTCACATAAAAATATTGCAACTAGAAATGGTGGAATCGCATTATTTGCTGCTCTATCAGTAATAACCACCATATTTTACATTGAGTCAAATGAAGTATATGATTTTTCAATACTTATTCCTTTAGCAATTTTTTTTACAATAGGTGTTTACGACGATATTTACTCAGCAGATTTTAAACTTAAATTTATTTTTCAAATAATAGCAGCAAAAATAATGATTGACCAAGGTTTGTATATTGAATCTTTAAATGGATTTTTAGGGATATACGAAATACCTTATCTAATTGGACAACCTTTGAGTATTTTTTTAATAGTTCTGTTGGTAAATGCTAGTAATTTTATGGATGGAATTGACGGTCTATGTTTAACCGAATCATTAAAAAGTTTCGCATTAGTAGCTTTTTTATTATTTAATCAAAATAATGGCTGGAACTCTTTTTTAATTATAGTATGTATATCTATAATTCCTCTTTATTTTTTTAATTTCAGAAATAATAATAAAGTTTTTCTTGGTGATGCTGGGAGTCTCTTACTTGGAGGTATAGTTGCTTACTCTATTCTCTTTTTAATTAAAGAGCCATTCATTTTATCCAGTAAACTAAACATTATCAATATAATATTAATAGTTTATCTGTATCCGATTATTGATCTTTTAAGAGTAGTTATTCTTAGGATAAGTAAAAAAAGATCTCCTTTTATTGCAGATAAAAATCATATTCATCATTATATTTTAGATAAAGGATTCTCTCAATTACAAGCTACATTAATTATATCCGTTTCAGCTTTAGTATTACAGCTTACAGCCTTATATGCATTGACTTAGTGCAGATTCTGATAAAGGGTAATTTGCTTTTCTAAGTAAGTTAACTAATATACACCCTTGTCTTTTATATCCGTATTGGAAATATGAAATCATTATAAATTCTAAAATATTAGTGTTAATTTCAGTCAAGCCTTTTTCATTCATCAATTGATGAGTTTGTATTATACTATTGTAGTCTTTAAGTGAATAGTTTGCATAAATTAAGTCTTCATAAAACTGAACAACATCTGGATAGGATTTTGTTAAATCCATTAAATTTGATTTTGCTTCTTTAAAATTATTATTGGCTATTAAATCTAATGCAAGAGTTCTTTTTTGAATTGCAGATTTCATGTTCTCTTGACCATAAATGACGTAGTCAGCTAATAAATGTACTTCATCATTAATAGTTGAAGTGCCATATGTAAATAGGTCTTTTGCTTTATATGCATACTCTTTTACTTTTACTGAATCTATTTTATCATTAATTCTATTATTTTCACTCGCCATTGATCCTAAAAAGACTCTCCATACAAGATTATCATTTGGAACTTTTTTTATTATTCTTTCAAACTCACTAAAAATGCTATCTTGTTTATCCTGCTCAGCATATACTCTGGACATCAAAACATAATGAGTTGGATTGTTGGGTAAAATTTTAATACTTTTTCTTGCATAAAATTCAAAACTATCTTTATCAAAGCCATAAAATTGATAGTAATTTGCAAGAACCTGCTCAGGAAAACCTATATAGGGATTTTCTCTAATAGCTTTATACTGATAATCAAGTCCTTTTCTTATTAATAGGGAGTCTCCTGATCTAAGATAGTTCGCGCCAATTACAGTTTTTAATGGTATCGCCGTATTTGTTAGATTAGGGTAATCTACATTTAAATTTTTTAAAAATAGTGAATCAAATTCATAAGTATTATTTAACAATTGTGCTCTCACTATATCAAGATTTTGATATAGTCTAAATTGTCTATAATTAGAAAATATATTTAGCCCAGCAAATATTACAAGAAGTAATATTAAGATGTTACTAAGACTCAATTTCATTTTTATAGGATGTCAAAATTAAAATTGAGATATACATTAATAAACAGTAAATCATTAAAGGCCTTATAGAAGGAAAATTTAAATTTAGGTCAATAAAATAGGTAACTCCAGGAACTAATAATAAGCATGCAATATTATATTTTTCGTTAGAATAGTTTTTTGACTTAAAGGAAACATAATATAGTTTGAAAAGCATAACATAGAACATAGTAAAAGCTATAAAAGCAAAAATGCCACTTTCTGCAAATACCTCTAAAAAATCATTATGAGCGTTATAAGGGATAATATAACTTTTAAGATTCTCTTTATCTAAGTTAATTGAAACTATTTTCCAATTACCAACTCCACTTCCTAAAATTGGATTTTTAATGATATAATTAAACGCTGAGGTATAAAATCTTATCCTTTCTGTTATTGACTGATCGTCAGAATTACTTGTAACTGTTTGAATTCTATTTGATATGCTTACATTATCTGATGAGTCAATAGAGTACTGGAAAGCAAAAATTGATATAATTATAGGAATAAAAAACAACAAGAGAATATGTCTGTTTGATTTAAAAAAACCTTCCTTAGATTTTAAATACTTATCAACTGAAAAAACCAGTATAGCCAAAACAGATATTATTAGAGTGAGATATACAGCTCTTGCTGAGAGTAAGTAAATATCATAGAATGAAATTATTGATATTAAAAATGTAAAAATGTAAAAATATTTATTTTTTAATCTTGTTGCTAGATATACCATCAATGGTAAGCGCATTAAAATTGACGCAGCTAAAATGTTCTTGTTAGCAGTAAGTCCTCTAACAGAATCTGAAAAGCTAAATGAAAAGTTGAATCCACTACCAACTATTTGATAATACTGATACATAGAAGCACTTATATCAAGCACAAGGGATATTGAAACAAGTTTTAAGATAAAGTTTATCTTAATTGATCTGGAATGGACAAAAACTATTATTAAATAAAGACATACTAAAAATGTAAGAATTTGATTAAGCCTAACTAAAGAAGCTACAATGTTTATTGATTTTACCATTGATATGGCAGAGAAGAACAAAAAGAGGGAATATGATACAAATAACCAGTTTTTTATCGGATATCTAATCATTTCTTTTTTAAAGCTAAAAGGAATTAAAATTATAGTTAAAAAATTAATAACACTAAATGCAAGAAACTTAACTGCCATACTATCAATAGTTCCAAATCCTGGTAGGAAAATTGATGCTAATAAAAGTGAAAAATATCCTTTTGCTAAATTCTCTGTAGACATATTTGTAAAGATAAAAAAAAGCCTCTCAAATGAGAGGCTTAATTTTTAATTAACAACAATTAAGTTAGTAATATTACCAGCCTGTTTTGTTGTTAAGAGTAGCTGCAACAGCTGCTGAACCAGCAGTACCTGCTGAAATATCAGTAAATGCTGTAACATAGCTACCTGCAGCTTCACCAGTATCTGCAACGTATGATGTAATGTTTACACCAGAAACTAATAGACCTTGATCAACTTTTGTTGAACCAGCACCTACTAATCCGTTACCTACGATAGCTGTATTTGAAGCGTTAGTAATTCTTACCCCAGTACCTGAAGCGAAAGCTAAACTACCAGTATTTTTAAGAGAAACTCTTATACCGTATTTTATAGATTCCGTAACATCGAAAGAGAATAAGCTACTTGTGATTCCATCAACGTTTGAAACACTTCCATATGCACCAGTTGCAGTACCATCATCATATCCAGTTGGTAATAACTTAGCAGTTGTAGATGTTTCAGCAGCATCAATTACAGGAGTAATTGTAACATTAACAGATAATGGAGATCTATCCATCTGACCTGTTCCAGAAACATTTCTTGTAACATAGAATGCTGTGCTGTTTACAGTTGCAGTAGTAAAGTCTGCATCTGCACCAACAACTCTCATTATCTCGTTAGCAACTTTTGGTGGAGTATCGTTAGCTGTAAGGTTAGCAACTAAATATTTAGTTGTACCTGGGTTTTCAAGATCAGCACCTAAATTAAGGTACAGGTTACCTGAAGCTGAAACAACACCATCTGTAGCAGCACCAAGAGTTGAGTTAATATAAGAAACTGAAATAAGAGTCTTTTCATAACCATCTCTAGCAGCAATTACATCTGCAACACCTGCATAGTTAGCATTATCTAAGTATGCAACTAAGTTGTCAACAGTTGAAACAGTAGATCCGTTATAAGTATCTCCTTGATCAAAAGTATAAGTAGCACCACCTGCAATTACTTCTAAACCTTCGTTTGAACCAAGTGCAATATCAGTTTGAGCTGTACCTTCTCTATTAACATCATATGTGTTAGTAAGTATCTCATTATCTCTTTTACCAGTTGTAGCACCTGCAGCAACTAACTTATCAGAATATACATATGCGTAGTATCCTGTGTAAGTACCAGCAGCAGCTTGTGCTTTTGTTGGTGTAGTAGATGGAGCTGTTAAACTAGCAGTTTCATCAGTAAATGCACCACCATAAGCAGCTTGTGTTTCTAACTTAGAAACTGTATCAAACCAAACACTTACAGTACCAGTAGTAGCAGCAATTGCATCAGTTAAATAAGCATCTAAATCTTTAATACCTGAACTAGTAGTAATACTACCTGTATCAGCTGTTGTACCAGCAGTTACAGATGTAGCTTCTTTAGTGTTTCTAACTAAGTCTGCAACAAGTGCGTTATTGTAGATAGAAACATTACCAGCAGTAGAAGTAGCATTATCTTTAAGAGCAGTAAATCCTGCAAGAGTAGCTAATTTAGTGTTACCTGTAATAGTTAAAG
>MDSZ01221276.1_pt1 | contig 12102 bp, 9 predicted proteins | sample 811201 | NCBI WGS metagenome assembly MDSZ01 (sample SAMN05326647, study PRJNA326480) | marine metagenome | isolation source: seawater | place: Indian Ocean: North | collected 2010
CAAGATACAAATTTTATTCAAAATAAATGGTTAAATTTATTAGTAAATAATAATCAAAATATATGTTGTGTTGGCGATGATGATCAATCTATTTATAGTTGGAGGGGTGCTGAAATAAAAAACTTTTTAATGTTTGATCAAATATATAAAAATTGTAAGGTATTTAAATTAGAGCAAAATTATAGATCTACGAAGAATATACTTGAAACAGCATCGTATTTAATTTCCAATAATACAAACAGAGTAGGAAAAAAATTGTGGTCTTCTGCTGACAAGGGTGAATTAGTCAAACTAAACTGTTATAGAACTGGTAAAGAAGAGGCTCAAGGAATTAGTGATACAATTGAGCAAAAAATTAAAAAAAAATACTCTCTAAATAATGTTTCTATACTTGTAAGAGCTATTTACCAAACAAGAGAATTTGAAGAAAGATTTCTCCAAGTTGGTATAGGTTATCGTGTTTTAGGAGGTATTAAATTTTACGAGAGAGCAGAAATTAAAGATGCTATTTCTTATCTAAGAATTGTTAATCAAAAATTTGATGATCTTGCATTGGAAAGGGTTATTGGCGTTCCAAAGAGAGGCATCGGGGAAAGTACTTTAAATCAGATTTACACATTTGGTAAAAAAAATAAGCTATGTTTAGAAGACTCTATTATTAAAATGATAGAACAAAATGGTTTTAAACCAAAAATTAAAACTGAGTTAAATCTTCTTACAAATATGATTAATAAATGGCGCCAAGACTCGCTTAATATGAAACATTTTGATTTGTTAAAATTAATTCTAGATGAGTCGGGATATTCATCAATGTTAAAAAATAAAAAAGATTTGGAAAACGAAAATAGACTTGAAAATTTAAAAGAATTATTAAGAGCTATGCAAGATTACGACGGCTTACAAAATTTTTTGGAACATGTTGCTTTAGCGACTTCTATTGATCAAGAGTGGGAGGGCGCCAAAGTAAATTTAATGACTATGCATGCTGCAAAAGGATTAGAATTTGATGTGGTTTTTTTACCAGGTTGGGAAGAGGGATTATTTCCTCACCAGAAGTCCTTAGAAGAAAAAGGAGATTTTGCTTTGGAAGAGGAACGGAGACTTGCTTATGTAGGAATAACTAGAGCAAAAAAAGAGGCTTATTTATCATTTGCTATGAAACGAGCTTACCACGGTGATTGGATGGACACTTTGCCTTCAAGGTTTATTAATGAAATTCCAGAGAATAGTGTTGAAAAAAATGAGGTAAGCTCTGTTGAAAATGATGAATTTGATTTTAATCAAGATAATTCTATAGAATTTGATGAAGGATATAGAAGCCCAGGTTGGGATAGGTACAAAAAAAATAAAATTCTCAAATGGAAAAAATAAAAAAATTAATATTAGAACTTAAAAGAGAGAATATTGATGGTTATATCATTCCAAAAAATGATGAATTCTTCGGAGAATATGTACCTAACTATAATGATAGATTAAATTACATTTCAAATTTTTCAGGTTCTTTTGGATTTGCAATAATTTTGAAAAATAAAAATTATTTATTTGTAGACGGAAGATATACCATACAAGGCAACTATCAAAGCGGTAAGTTTTTTAATATTGTTACTATTCCAAGAAAAATGCCGAAAGATATTCTAAAAAATAAAAATTTATTGATTGGTTTTGATCCAAAATTATTTACTAAAAAAAGTTTAAATGTTTTTTTTGGCAAGAGATGCAAGTTTAGACCTTTAGCAAACAATTTAATTGATAAAATATGGAAAAGGAAAATTAAAAAGCTTAATCATAGTTTTTACAAATTACCTGATAATTGTGTTGGGGAGAGCTATAAAACGAAATTAAAAAAAATTGCTTTTTTTTTAAAAAAGCATAATGCAGATTTTCAGCTTATAACTGCTAGCGAAAATAGTGCTTGGTTGCTAAATATAAGAGGCAATGATGCAGATTATACCCCTATTCCCTATTGCTATATTTTAATTAGCAAAAATAAAAACATTAAATTTTTTTGTGACTTAAAAAAAATTCCTTTTTCTTTTAAAAAGCATTTTAATAATTTGGAATTTGTGGACAAAGATAAATTAGATAAAACTCTATCTAAAATTAGTGGAAAAAAATTTATAATAGATAGATCAACATGTTCTTTTTATTATGAGAATATTATTAATAAAAAAAATAAATTATTGAACTTGGAAGACCCTATATATTTACTCAAGGCAATTAAAAATAAGAAAGAGTTAGAAAATATTAAACAAGCACACATTTACGATGGAGCTGCGCTCACAAAGTTTTTATTTTGGCTTAAAAAAAATTTTAATAAAAAGAAGATAACCGAAATCAGCGCCTCTAAAAAATTGTATGATTTTAGAAAAAAAAATAAAAATTTTAAATTTTTAAGTTTCCCAACAATTTCTGGATCAGGTCCAAATGGAGCGATCATCCATTATCAAGCTACAAAAGAAACAGATAGAAAATTAAAAAAAGGAGATATCTATCTTGTTGACTCGGGTGGTCAATATGAATACGGAACTACTGATGTAACACGAACTATATCTTTAGAAAATTCTGACAAAAGAATTAAAAATATTTTTACAAGAGTGCTTAAAGGTCATATAGCTGTTACTGATTTTAATTTAAAAGAAAATACGACTGGGTCTGAAATAGATGCAAAAGCTAGAACATTCTTAAGAAAAATAAATTTAGACTACGCTCATGGTACAGGGCATGGCGTTGGATATTTTTTAAATGTCCATGAAGGACCTCATGCTATCTCAAAAAATAATAAAGTTAGATTAAAAGAAGGAATGATTATTTCTAATGAACCTGGTTATTATGAAAAAAATAATTTTGGAATTAGAATTGAAAATTTAATATATGTAAAAAAATTGAACCAGAAAAATAATTTTGAAAATTTGACCCTGGTGCCAATTGATAAAGAATTAATCGATATTAAGTTATTGAATTTGAAGGAAAAAAATTGGTTAAATCAATACCATCAAAAAGTTTACAATAGTATTAAAAAATTTATGGTTAAAAAAGAGAGATCATATTTGAAAAAAGCCTGCTCAATTATTTAAGAATTTTTTCCATTCTTTTTCAGAAATTATTTTTATTTTTAAATTTCTAGCTTGATCGATTTTCTTTTTTGTAGGTTTCATCTCTCCTACAACTAAGTAATCTAATTTTTTAGATACAGAACTTAAAACTTTTCCTCCGTTTTTTTCTGCAACTGATTTCAATTCTGATCTACTCATATCTTTAAAACCTCCGGTGAACATAAGTTTTTTATTTGAAAAAATACCATCTTTATTAGCTATATTAAAATTCTCTATTTTTAATTCATTTAAAAGATTATCAGTAATTTTTAGATTTGTTTGATTAGAAAAAAAACTTCCCATCGAGTCAATTTGTGTTTGGCCAATACCGTCTAGTTCAAGTAAATTTTCCAATAATTTATTTTTATTTTTTGCAAAAATAAATTTTTTAAATTGATCGATATTATTAAAAAAACTTGCAAGTATTTTTGCATTTTCTTGACCAATATGCCTAATGCCTATAGAAAAAATAAACTTATCTAAACTAATCTTTTTTGAATTAAGTATAGATTTTTTAAGATTACTAATTGATAAGTTCCCCCAACCTTCTAAATTTCTTATTTTGTCAAAATCTAATTTAAATATATCCGAGGGTTCACTTATTAATTTTAAGTCCCAGAACTGATCAATAACTTTTTTTCCAAGTCCATCTATATTCATGGCCTCTTTAGATACAATATGTTTAAGTTTTTCTTTTGCAATAAAAGAACAATCATAACCTTTAATACATCTTCTAACTGCATCAAATTTTTTTGTGCTTTTGCTAAATTCTTTTTTAGTTTTAGCACCACACAAGCATTTTTCAGGAAAAGCAAATTTTTTAATCTTTTTATCTCTTTTTGACTTGTCGACTTCAACAACTTGGGGAATTACATCTCCAGCTCTTTGAATAATTATTGTATCTCCGATTCTAATATCTTTTCTCTCAATTTCATCCTCATTGTGCAAGGTTGCATTTGAGACCACTACACCGCCAACTGTTACTGGTTCAACTTTAGCTACTGGAGTTATTGCGCCAGTTCTACCTACTTGAATAATAATATTTTTAATTTTTGTAACAGCCTTTTCTGCTGAAAATTTATAAGCTATTGCCCATCTAGGTGAGTTGGATGTGTTACCAAGTCTTTTTTGAAGATTAAGATCATTTATTTTGTATACAATGCCATCTATATCGTAGTCTAATGATGATCTTTTTTTATCTATTTCTTGGTGGTATTTTTCAATTTCTTCAAGACTGTTAATAGTTTTTGATAGTGGATTAATTTCAAATTTCCATTTTGATATTTTTTCAAGGAATATAGATTGTGAATTAAATTTCATTGGCTCTAACATCCCAAATCCATAAGCAAAATATTTAAGTGGAATTTTTGCAGTTTCTTTTGGATTTTTTTGTCTTAAAGATCCTCCAGCAGCATTTCTTGGATTTGCAAAATTTTTACTAATTGTTGAAAAATCTTTCTTTCCTATAAAAACTTCACATCGAATTTCCAATAAATTTGGAACATCTTCTCCATCGATTATCTTGGGAATGTTTTTAATAGTTTTGAGATTAGCTAAAATGTCTTCACCTACCTTACCATCACCTCTTGATAAACCTTTAACAAGCATACCTCTCTCATAAATTAAAGATGCTGATATGCCGTCAATTTTAGGTTCTGCAAACAATTCTATTGTATTTTCATTTCGATTTAAGAAATTATTTACTTTTTTTATAAAATCTTCCATATCTTTTTTGTCAAATGCATTCGATAATGAAAGCATTGGGCTTAAATGTTTTATTTTTTTAAACTTATTAGTTGGGCTAGCACCTACTATTTTAGATAATAAATTTAAACTTTTTAAATACGAATTTTTATCCTCTAAAGATAAAATTTCTCTTTTTAGCTCATCATATTCTTGGTCGGATATTTTAGGATTATCTTTGTTATAGTAAAGGTGGTTATGTTCTTTCAATAGCTTAATTCTTTTTTTATAGTCATCAATTATTTTGAACTTATTTTTCATCAATTAATAATTTCAATAATTTTTTTAAGTAAACTTTTTTCTTTTTTTTCTTCTTTTTTTGTTTTCTTTTTAGGTTCATAATTTTTATTTAAAATTTTATATGATTGCTCGTACCATTTGCTAGAGTTATAATTATATCCCAATAAACTTGCATATTTTTTAGCCTCATTTTCTAAACCTAAATAATAATGTACCTCAACTAATCGATGTAAAGCCTCCTCAATAAAAACTGTTTCTTCGTAAAGCTTAGTAATATTTTTAAGCCTATTTATAGCAGGTACCCATTTTTGAACTGAAATATAATACTTAGCTACATACAATTCTTTCGCTGCTAATTGATTTTGAATTAAATCTTTTTTAAATTTCAAATCTGTTGCGTAATCATTATCGGGATATTTATCTAAAAAAAAATTTATTTGGTTTTGAGCTTTTAATAGCGGTTTTAAATCTTTTTTTTCATCTTGAATCTGCTCATAGTAAATAATTGCTAAAAGATAATTTGCATAAATAAGGTTATTGCTAGCTCTATAAACATTTATAAACCTTTTTAAGTTTTCTTCTGCTTCCTTATAGAAATTTATTCCATATAAAGAATAGCTAGACATCAAAGATGCCTTTGCAGCTAATTCTGGTTTCTCAAAGTTTAATTCTGCTTGATCAAATTTTTTACTCGCAAAAAAATAGTCACCTTTTTCAAAAGCCTCGACTCCCTCTTTATAAATTTCATAGGGATTAACTCTTTTTGAAGTTTCATATTGAAATTCATCTTTTTTTGAACAAGAGAGTAAAGATAATGTTATTAAAGTAATTAAAAAAAATCTGCCTATCATTAATATTAATTATTATCAGATAAAAATTTTATTTATATAAAAAATTTTTAATGATTAATTAAGCGTTTACGGCTAATTTTTCTTGCGTATTTAATTTTATTTTTTTTGAAATAAATACATCTTTTAACTCGAATGTATTTAATTGAGATCTTTGCTTAAACATTTTTCTTAAGAATTGATTCGTTAATTCATGTCCACCTTGATAACATTTTACTTTTCCTAAAACTCTAAATCCTGAAAGTACAAAATCACCTACTAAATCTAAAATCTTATGATTTACAAACTCTTTGTCATTTCTTAATCCACCTTCATTCAAAATTTTATTATTATCAACAACTAGTGCGTTATCGAGGGATCCTCCTTTTGCAAGTCCAGCTTTTTTAATTTTTTCAATATCTTCATACAAACAGAAAGTTCTTGAATTAATAACATCTTCTAAATCATCGCTTAAAAAGTTAATAACATTTTTTTGATTTCCGATAATATTATTCATGTAATTTAATTGAAATTCTATCTCAAGTGATTGGTTATCAGGCTCTATTGAAATTTTTCTTTTTCCATCTTCTAATTCAATCTTATTAAGTACTTTTAGATACTTTCTTTTTTTTGATAATGATTTTATTTTTGACTTTTTAAAAGTTTCCAAAAAGTTTTTAGCTGAACCATCCATTATAGGAATTTCATCACAATTAATTTCTATAACAACATTGTCTAGATCTGCAAAGTATAATGCGGCCAGCAAATGTTCAACTGTAGAAACTTTGTTTCCATATTTATTTTCTAATGTTGTACACAACTTCGCAGAAGTTACATTAGTAAAATTTGCTTCAATTATATTATTTTCTTTTAAATCAACTCTTTTAAAAACTATTCCCTGATCCTCTTTACTTGGTAGAATTGTCATTTTAGATTTCTTTCCAGAGTGTAATCCAACACCTTCGAAGTGAATTGGTTCGACTAATGTTTTTTGATATATTGTTGTCATCAACGCAAGCTACACAGAAAATATATTAAACCAAAAACAACTAATGTTTCTAAAAATAACGAAATTTAATCAAATATTGCCTCAAAAACCCTACGAATTAAAGACTTTCTAGGTTGGACAATAGGTATGACCTCTCTTTTCCAACCAAAATGAACTAGCTTATTTGATGTTTTTATTAACCTTTCATTTAAAAAGTTATCAATAAAATTTATTTGATAATTACCGGATAATAAATGAGTTTTGAACACCTCTGACAAGTTTTTAATTTGTATTTTATTTCTTAGTTCAAAATAAATCAAACTTGTAGAGCTTTTAACATATTTTAAATTAATGTTCTTAAGGACCATGATCTCAGTGAGCTCTTTAATTCTAGCTGAAATTATTTCATAAATTAAACTTTTTTTAATTTTCCTAAAGTTTTCGTTTGAAAAATACTTTTTATCCAAGATATCGTTATCTAAATATTTTTTATCTAACTCAATTTCATTTAAAACTTCTTCAACGACATCTTTTTTTAAAGATATAATTTTAGAAACATCTTTAATTATAATATCTGTACCAAAATTAAATTTTTGCTCAAATTTTAACGAGCCATTTTCAAAAAAAAAGATTTTTGAACTAATGTCGCTTATTTGAATTTGAAAAAAATTTTCACTCTCTATATTTTTCTCTGCAAGGTAAACACCTTTCACATAACTTTTAACAAGAATTTTCTTAATTTTTAAATTACAATTTTTAAAAATATTATGTAAATTTTTATAATCATTTGTGTTTAATAAAACTAAAGATAATTCGTGAGCATAGAAATCACCAAATAGTCCAATAGGTAAATTTTCAATCCTTTTATTATCTAACTTATATTTTGAATTGAAAATATGAAGAATAGTTTTTTTTGACTCAATTTCATTTACATAAGCTTTTAGTGTGTTTAAAATGTATGTTATATTTTCTCTGAGAAGTTGAGAACCATTTAACTTTTTATATCCAGATAAATTTATAAATGACAAGTCAAAATTATCTAAAATTAATACGATATCTTTAAAAGTACAATTAAATTTTTTTTCTATTATATGTATGTTTTCTTTTATAATATTGTGAGTTTTTTCTAAATCAGAATTAATAAAGCTTTTAATTTCTTGTAAAGGAATAGTCGCCTCGTAAACTAATTTAGTATTTTCTTGATTATCATTTTCACTTACAAGGAAAACATAATTAGCATCATTAATTTCTATAAATAGTGAAAGTTTTTTATTACTCATAATTATTTTAAGATTAGTTGATTTTCTATTCTATAATCAAATACTTTAAATTTTTGAAAATTTATCTGGTTTTTCAAACTTAGGTAATTCTCTAAACTTTCAAGATATTTTTTTGTAGGTAGTTTTATTATTTTGTTATCTATGGTCTCTATGTCCCATCTATTAGACTCATAAAAAATATATTTTTTTATAATATTAAATGGAAAATTTATTTTTTTTAAGTCATTGTAAAAAATTTTGAATTTTTCTCTATTACCAATAATATATGGTAAGTCTCTTTCATAATTTAGTTGCCTAAATTTAATTAAGTCAATTTTTTCACTCAAATAATACTTTTCTTTTTTACTTGTAATAATGGCGATAATTTTTTTTTCAAATATTTTTATTATCAATTTATCAGGATATCTTTTTTTAATTTTAAAGCTGTCTATTAAGTCATTACGCATTAATGCCTGCTCTATTTCCTTATTTCTTAATAACAAAAGATTTTTATTGTAAATGAAGACTAACAAATTTTTAATTTCTTCATCTTTCAAAATGAAATTATTTTCAATCTTTATTTCTTTTAAATTGAATTTAGAAATTACTATCTCTTGCTTAAAAGTTATTGTTGAAAATAGTCCAAATAATGCCAAAGCAATTATTATTCTTTTTTTCATTTATTTATACTTGCATCTAAAAGAATTTTCTCAACTAAATTTTCAAAATTAAGCCCTTTGTAAGCAGCGATTTCTGGTACTAATGACAAACTAGTCATTCCTGGTTGAGTATTAATCTCTAGCAAATAAAATTTATTTTTGTAGAATTTAAAATCTGATCTAGTGACACCTCTGCACTTTAAAGAGAGGTGTGTTTTTTTTGCAATACTTAATACTTCATTATATTTTCTTTTGGATAATCTAGCAGGCATTACATGTTTTGTTTTTGCTTTTTTTGTGTATTTTGCTTTATAGTCATAAAAAAATCTTTTCGGTATTAATTCAATAGCGCCATAGGGATTTCCATTAATAACTGCAACTTGTATTTCTTGTCCTCCTATATACTCCTCTATCATTAGGTCTTCGTATTTTTTAAATAATTTTTTTATTGATTTTTGGAGTGCTTTTATAGTTTTACAAATTTTTACACCTAGGCTTGAGCCTTCATTGATAGGTTTTACGACAACAGGAAATTTTATTTTTTTATAAATTTTTTTTTTTAAATTTTTGTTATTAATTTTTATCTTATTTATTGATACGTATTTAGGTGTTTTAATTTTTTCTTTTACGAATATGTTTTTTGAGTAAATTTTGTTCATCGCTGTAAAAGAGCTAACTACTCCAGAATGCGTATAAGGGATTTTCAAATATTCGAAATAACTTTGCGCAACCCCATCTTCTCCATCACGACCATGAAGTGCATTAAAAATTACATCAACTTTTTTTTTGTTAATTAGATTAAGGTTTTTAATTTTAGGATCGTGAGATGAAACTTTATACCCCTTTTTTTTTAAAGCTTTTATACAAGCTCTACCACTATCTAAACTAACAGCCCTTTCTCCTGATGTACCGCCAAGAATAACTAAAACCCTTTTAAATTTTTTTTTATTCACCAATGATTTTAATCTCTAACTCCAGATTTACTCCTGTTTTTTCATAAACTTGTTTTTTAACTTTATTTATTAAGTTTTCGATATCTAATGACTTAGCATTTCCATTATTGACAAAAAAATTACAGTGTTTCTCTGAAATTGCTGCATCTCCTTCTTTAAATTTTTCACAGCCCGCTTTTTTAATTAACATCCAAGCTTTTTTGTCTTTATTTACATTTTTAAATGTACTTCCACATGTTTTAATTTGACTAGGTTGTGAAAGTTTTTTCTTGTTAAGTAAATCGTGTTGTTTTTTTTCTATTAATTCTCTTTGAGTAACAGAACCAATGAGCTTAGCTGAGGTAATTACTAAATTATTAGGTAAGTTGGTTCCTCTATAAAAAAATTTTATATCTTTCTTTTCTATTTCAATTTCAGAGTAGTTGTTTTTATCAATTGCTTTTATAGATAATAGAACTTTAGAAATATCCTCATTATAACAACCACTATTCATAATAATTCCACCGCCAATAGACCCAGGTATGCATGATAAAAATTCTAAATTTCCTAAATTATTATCCTTTGCAAAATTAGCTACTTTTCGGTCTAGAGTAGCAGCGCCAACATCTATGATATTTTTATCAACAATCTTTGTATAAGAGAAATTAGGTCCTAATTTTATTACTGCTCCTTTAAAACCATTATCCCTAAATAATGTATTAGAACCCGCACCTACAATTGTAGTTTTAAAATTTTTTTTATCAGTTTTCTTTAAAAATTCTATAAGTTGACTTTTACTTTCAGCTTTGTAAAAAAATTCAGCCTCTCCCCCTAAATTAAACCAACTATAATTAGACAGTTTTACATTTTTACTTAAATTTTTCCCAAATTTTCTTAAATCAGTTTCCGTTAACATAAAGAGTTTTTTAACCCCGCTATCCATTTCGATATTATTCCGGCTCCCATGCCTATAACTATTTCATTATCAATTAAATTTTTTTTCAAAAATTTTGAAAGCTCAATTTCATTTTTAATTACTATAACTTGAGTTTTTGAATTTTTGGCTATTAAATTAGCAAATTTTATCAAATCGAATTTTGAATTTTTAGACTCACCAGCAGCATATAGGGGACATAAAATTACTAAGTCTGATTTTAAAAAACACTTTGAAAATTCATTTTTTAAAGACAATACTCTAGAATATCTATGTGGTTCGAAGATGCTAAAAATTTTTCTATTGCTATGAACATTATTAACACCTTCTAGTATTGACTTTATTTCGGTTGGATGATGAGCATAATCATCATAAAAATCGTTTTTATTTTTTGAAAATACTTTGGTCATTCTTCTTTGTACTCCTGAAAATTCTCTTAAAGATTTTTTCACTTTATTTAAGTTAGCGCCTAAATTTATACAGACTATTAATGCAGCTGCAGCATTTAGAACATTATGTTTTCCTAATAATTTCACATTTATTTTTTTAATACTTCTATCTTTTTTTTGTTTGTCTTTAAATTTCAAATCAAAGGTTGTGCTTTCTAGATTGTAATTTATCTTTTTGATTTGGTAATTAGCAATTTTACTTTCTCCGTATGTAATTATATTTTTATTCTTAATTTTGCTGAAAATTTTTCTAATATTCACGTTATCTATACATACAATTGACTTACCAGTTGGAGGTGTTTTATTTATAAACTCAACAAAAGAGTTCTCTAAATTTTTATAATTTTTATAAAAATCTAAATGCTCATAATCAATATTTGTAATAATTGAATAGTTTATTGGTAATTTTAAAAAACTACCATCAGACTCATCGGCTTCTAATATTGCCCAATCACCCTTGCCGAGCTTAGCATTACTTTTTAGTGAATTTATCACTCCTCCATTAATAATAGTTGGATCTAATTTCTGATCTGAAAGAATCTTTGCTACTAAAGACGTAGTTGTAGTTTTTCCATGTGAGCCAGTAATAATAATATTTTTTTTAAGAGATACTACGTCAGCTAAAACTTCAGCCCTTGAATAAATTGGTATTTTATTTTTTCGAGCATACTTAAGTTCTATATTATTATTTTTAATCGCTGTGGACTTTACTAATATTGTTGCATTCTTGACGTTATATGAAGTGTGGTCTATAAATATTTTTATACCTGACTTTGAACAACTAATTGTATTTTTATTTTTATTCTGATCGCTTCCTTGAATTTTAAAACCCATATTATGCATAATTTGAGCTAGACCGCTCATACCTATTCCGCCTATTCCAACAAAGTGGATAATATCTTTTTGTCCTAAGTTAATTTTTTTCATTAATAATTTTTTTTAATATTTGATTGATATTTTCATAAACGTTTTTGTCAGA
>MDSZ01196652.1_pt1 | contig 12101 bp, 11 predicted proteins | sample 811201 | NCBI WGS metagenome assembly MDSZ01 (sample SAMN05326647, study PRJNA326480) | marine metagenome | isolation source: seawater | place: Indian Ocean: North | collected 2010
AGTGTGGTGTATGGAACCACTAATTGAGCCTCCGTGATTTCTACCTGAATCACTTACAACTAGTGTACCCGAGACAAATAAGTCTCCGTTAAAAAGAGTGATACCACCACCTTTTCCTGCGCCACCCATAGAGCCGACCGCGGTGGGTGATTTTTTTCTTGCTTTGTTTGAACCACTTATGAAGATAGAAACATCAGATCCTACGTTTGAGTATGGGTTTGGAGTAGGTGTTCCACCAAGCTCATTTGGAGCTACCCCTTCGCTATAGACTGATAATTCTACATTTTTATGACCTACACCACCCACTGAGGCGCTACCTGTCATAATTAGTTTTGCTGTTCTTATCTGATTTGCTGTAAAATCTCTAGTTGCCATTTTTTAACATCCCTTTTCTATTGCTTGAAGGTATACTTTTCCCTGATAGCCTGTTTTTGAAACTTCAATTGTGACTGACGATGTAGAAAGTGCAGTAACAAAAGCGTTAACGTCTTCATCAGCTGTGACTGTGACAATTGGTTCACAAGAAAAACTTGCTGTAAAATTGTAAGTGACAAAATCATTCGTTCCGTCAAATGATAGAGTCTTTACTTCTAAACTTTTTCCTATATTGGGCATGGTGTAAGCTCCGTCGACTAATGCTTGATAATATACATATCCCGTAAAGTATCCACTTGTCCGAAATGTGCATTGACTTGTTGTTATATCTGTCACAAAAACATTGTGATTTGGATTTGATGTGACTGTCGGTTGACCTGAACCTCCAGTAGATGCACCGTTAGCTGTTAAAACAGGAACAGGATCGGGAGATGTGTCTGCATCAGGATACTTTTCATTTCTATACGCAGATGCAGATGTTAGTGAGAAAAAGTGTGCGCCAGGTGTCACATTCTCACCATTTCTAACAAGCCAGTCACCAAAATGATAATAAAAGTTATTTGGGTCTGCATTTCCGGTGTCACCCGTTATGTTACTAATAACACCTTTGTTTGAATCTGTTGCTGTAAATGTTAAAACAAAAGTCTCGTAGTATTGGTTATTCCCTGTTGACGAATCAATCCGTTCCACAGAGTTTGTACTGGCTGAAGCTACCCACTTTGTGTTTATGTTGGAGTCTGCGTTGACTGTTTCTATTATTTTTGTAACCAAACCCTTCGTTGTTGATTCTGTTCCCGAACCATTTGATGGGTTTGGAGAACCTGATTGAAAAGCAATGCTGTCGGGTTCTGAACCACCACGGGCTTTAACATATGTGTCGAAAAACTCAGGATGCGAAGGTGTTGGTCCTGACAAATTAGCTAGCGCGCCCTTGTTTCCAGTTGCTGCCGTAAAGGTTAGTTTTGCAGCTGTCGAGCCGGCTCCAGTACCAGTTCCAGCGCCATTATCTGAAGTAACTACCCACTTGTCAGTAAATTTAGAACCATCCACAGTAACTGTTGATAATTGTGTTTTGAATGCTGTCAACCACTCCCCGAGGGTCCCGGGACTGCTTGAGACGCTAACAGTTATGTTGAAGATTTTATCAGGTGTTCTAGATCTAGCATTGGTTGTATGTAAAGCTGGATAGTTGTCGTTCGCGGCGTCTCCAACTACTGTTATGCGCCAAACTGAACCGTCTTTGTTGGAGAAATCCCACCAGAGATTGTCCAAGTACTCAGATATCGCGTCTTTTCCTGGTGGTGAGTAATTTAAATTTGTATTAGAATAAAAAACCTGATTGGTCGGTCCGTTTTTAAAATCAAAAGAAACTGTTGCAGCAGTTCCACCAGACACAGTTGTTCCCAAACCATAATGAGAAACATCGCTAATGTCAACTGTTGTTGTTTTGTTAGCTGGGATGGAATAACTGGGTAGATAGTCTGCGTGCGGTGCATGATCTGGGGTTGCTGCAGCACCGTCATTAAACTTAATCCTATTGATTGAACCGTCTGCATTTTTTAAATCGATCCACTCCCGCTCAATATCGTTTAACTTAGCTGCATTGATTGAGCCTACTATTGTATCGCTAGAGCTGTAACCTACAGCTGATGTGATCTCACCAAAGGTTAAAAAAGAAACCTTAGCTGCAGTTGCAGGAAGCGTGCCTTTTGCAACAGTCGTCGCGACAACAGCTGGGGCATTGCTGTAACAACAGGGAAAGTGATGAACCACCTCTGCTTGATGCTTAAATTCGACAAAATATGCACCCCAAGTAAAGTTACTAATGTTTGAACCTTCACAAACAAGGGGTCTAGGCTTTTTACGGACATAACGATAAATTTTTCTAAATCTATTTTGGTCGCGTACTAGTGTATTCTGATCGTCTTTTAAGAATGTTGCCATCTGTTTGAACTCATTAGATAATTTCAGCTGCTATCGAAGATAAATAGGACCTTTCACCCTTTTTTAACTGAATATGACCGGCAACTTTTTGATTTTTAAACTTTTCACTAACAATTGTCAAACCGTTTGAGTGCGAATCTATATAAGGTGTGTCAATTTGGTCGACGTCGCCGAGTAAAACAATTTTACTATTTTCGCCCATTCTAGTGATAACAGTCTTAAGTTCGTGTATTGTGCAGTTTTGTGCCTCATCCATAATTAGGAAAGTATCAGCAAAAGTTCTACCCCTCATAAAAGCTAGCGGGGCAATTTCAATATCACCCTTGTCTTTCATTGCGTTGAAGAAGGTTAAATCGTTATCCTTGAGACCCTGTCTGAAATTATCCATAATGGGTGCAATCCATGGCATCATTTTGTCATTCATGTCACCTGGTAGAAAACCTATATCCCTCCCAACAGGCTGAACGTTTCTTGTAATTACTATTCTCCTGTATTTTCCTGAATGTAGACCTTCTATCCCAGCCAGTAACGTTAAATAAGTCTTACCGCTTCCAGCTAAACCAGTTATGGTTACCAAGGGAATGTCATCATTATGAAGCAAGTTTAATGCGTATAGCTGTTCCCTGTTTCTTTCTTTGACATAGACGATTCCCCCGGCAAGAGCTTCGCTTTTTTTGACACTTTGAAGCCTTTTGTTGACGTGCTGCCCTAAAAAGGATTGACTTTGAAATTTCAAACAGAAAAACTCATTTTCATAAAAATTCCTTCCCAATAATTCTTGAAGCTCCAGCAATATTTCAGCGTTTTGCTCTTCAAGGTCTGAGTAACACAGTTCAATTAGTCTACTTTCTTCTAATTCTATTACACAACTACCACGATAGAACTCACTATCATCCAGATTAATCTTATCTTTTAGATAATCTTGGGCTGTCACTCCCAGTGCATCACATTTTACTCTAAAGTTAATATCTTTAGTCACCATAATGACCGGTCTTTTTTCTTTTTGTGTCAACTCCAAAGCAAGACTTACCATTTGATTGTCTGGACAAGTAGCACTTAGTCCTACTGGGACTTTGTATTTTGTTTTAATATCAACTTTTATGCTTTGATCATGACTAATCTTTACCCCGGTGTGTAAATTACCTGAATTTCTTAATTCGTCTAAAAAGCGGTTGACATATCTTGCATTTTCCCCCACGACTCCCTTTTTATCCTTAAATCTATCTAGCTCATCAAGCGCGACCAAGGGTATTAGTACATCATTACCTGGGAAAGAGTGTATTGAGCATTTATCATACAGCATCACACTGGTGTCTAGTATGAATATTTTTCTTAAGCTTTCAGATATTTTTTTCGTCATCTTCTACCTTTTTTTGTTTTTTGAAGGGCTCACATAGTATTATTGTACCATTATGGAGACAAAAATAAATATGAAACAAAAGTGTTTTGATCAATGCATTTCTAAAAGAAAGTCATGCAATAATAAAAAATGTAGATATTGGATTAAATCTGAGCCTTTTAAAAACTGTTGTATAATAGGCGCTAAAGCTAGTGATAAAATTACGCTTCAAAATATTGGAGAAATATTTGGAGTAACAAGAATGAGAATTTGTCAAATAGAAAAAGCAGCAGTTCAAAAGCTAAAAGAAAAAGTAAGCTTAATTCTGAAAAATTAAAAAGAGGACCTAACGGTCCTCTTTAGTGCACTTAGAATTAAGATGGTTAAAATTAATCACCTTTATCAAAAGTCAAAGATGATTTCACTAAATCTGCAGCAGCTTTCTTTAGTTCTCTAAGACCTTTTCGCGCTCGAACACCAGCAGACTTATTGCCTTGAGCATTTTTTACGACGTCAGTCTGGAGTGTCTCAACAAGAACCTTTAGTTCTTCATATTTTGCTACGATATCTTCGTTCATGTCCTCTCCTAATCTAAAAGAATTTTGTTTTGTTTGCTATCGCCACTATCTATTTTAGCACTGTTTTCCTCTGTGTTAAAATTTATAGTGAACTTTTTTAAAAAATTGACTATCTCTTTCATATTTTCATTACTTTCTAGAGACATAGCCAGGTTAATCATCACATCTATTTTTTGATCTTCTGTTACGCCAAAATCAAGAATTGTCTTGACAATTTGTCTCGATTCTTTTTTTTCATTGATTATTTTTATCTTGCTTTTACTGTCGCTCATTTTAGCCTCAAACTATAGTGTCTTCCAACTCTCTATTTTTAATTTTAAAAGTTTTTTCTGACTGGATTATGATTGATTTCAAGTGTTGTTTTTCACCTATAATCTCTCTTCTAAGTACAACCTCTTCACCCCACCTCTCTTCATCAAATATATCCACGATATGTTCCCAGTTAGATATATCAGTTTGTGTCTTGAAAAGAACATTAGCTAGTCTTTCAGGTAAAGAGAGACTTAAGTCTTCAATTGTTAGAGTAAGGCCACTTTGATCTTTGCCCCCTCTTATTTCTGACTTGCAAACGTCATGAACATAGTGCATAGTTTCGCAATTGTTGCACTTTGTAAGCTTAGGCACTACTTTATTGTTTTTATCGATTTTTGAATACACAGGGAACATGTGGTTGACAACCTCTTCTCCTGTTTTGTAAATTGCCAAAACACAATGACACTGGACTAGATGTTTAATTCCGGGCATTTATCACCAAAGTATTTGTATTTTTAAAGACTGATTTTAAGCTTTTTGCTTTATTGGCAGCTACTTCTTCATACATTGTTGGTAGGATATACTGCTTTTTATTGATGTTTATCTTAACCAGTTTTTTGTTGCAGTTTGATAAGAATCTCAAGAGATAGTCAAGTTCTCTAATAAAGCTATTGTTGTTTCTTAGTAGCTCAGGTATAAAGATTTTAACACTCTTTGATGACATTGATTTTATTCTTTTTCTTAGTAGCTTTGAATTTTCCTCATTTGAAGACTCAAGTACTCTTTTATTTAAAAACTTTCTGTGTTCTGAAAGGATTAATTCAGATGCAACAGGTTTTATTCTGAAACCTTTGGTAGAGAAAGTTATCTCTTGACCTCTTTTGAGTTCATCCCTTACTGCTTTTGATATTGTCTGTCCTGATTTGGCACTTACTACTTGATCTTGATGGAGGACAGCGATGTCGCTAAGCACGTTTATGGTGTTCTCATCAAACTTAATTGAGCAAGGAAATATTTCAAACTTACTGTGAGCATTGTTGTATTTGATTATGTGTTCAACTTCTGGTGACATTCCAAAACAAAATACAACATACGGCTCTTTATTTCTATTTGCCTTGTCAAGTAGATGGTGTATTTCTCCTACTGATTCGATATATCCATCAATTATTATAAAGTTATAATCTTTCATTTTATGAAATCTCTTTCCGCCTAAAAACGAAAAGTCATAATCTACATCAAAATTTAGAAAATCATTTTTTTCAACAAAAATGCTATCAACAACAGTACTTTCAACACTAACTGAATATTGAAGAGAAGTATATTTTATTATCTTATCTGCTATTTCAGCTATTTCTTTAAACTTCAACGTAGAGATAAATGATTCTGCACTTTCTTTAGTAAAAACAAAGTTGTCTTTTTCAATCAGATCTATTTCAGAATCAGCAAAATACTTTTGAATGAAAAGATCACCCAAGTATGGGTACATTGACTCACATTCAATAAATTCTTTTCTTATTAACATTTTAAGCTGATCACTACAACCATCTTCAACATGTGCATTCAGATAATTAAGCGCAGTGTCTGCGATTACTGTTTGATCTTGATATAAGCAGTTTGGCCCTTTAGAGAAGTTTGAATACTTAATCTTCTCATTAGTTAGAAACTTTTCTACCTTTTCTTTGCCGAATATTGATTTTTTAGGAATCTCGCCATAAGTTGTTTGCTGCATAAGTCAATATCTCTTCCGCTGAGTTTTCATTATAGCCGTATTCTTCAATTAGTGTTCCCAGCATATCGTTGTACTTCTTCTTCTGGTCGTCGTCTCTTGATTTTGACTTAGTAACAATTCTAGATATATCTTTTACAGATGTTATAAGATACTGCTCTACTGCTTCTTTTAAGGGTCCGTAAGATTTATAGTTTACAGTTTCCCCTCTACGAAGTTTTGAAAACATGTAAGCGGTCACATCTGACCTAAAGCCATCTCGAGCTGAACCTACCACGCCTATCATTTCTTCAATAGACTTCATGAATTTTTCATCAGGCGATCTTTCTTCTCTAGTAATCTTATCTTTGAATTTGGTTTTAGTTGTGTAAGCTTCAGCGTTGTCCAAGTACGAATCAAAAAGTGATTGGGCTTGCTCTTCATAAGCTGTTATAAATGCCTTGGCTATCTCATTTTCTAAAATTTTAAGATATTCTTCTCTTATTATCTTTCCTAATATTTCAAGATATCTCTTTTTTGCTTCTTCATCAATTATCTGTTCTTTTACTTGCTTAGTTAGGGAGTCAATAACATTGATGGGAGTTATCATACCCTTTTCTGAATCAGAAAGAGCAGCGTCTAATGATTTCATAATAAATCGGGTAGAAATACCCTCCATACCTTCGTGTCTTGCCTCATCTTTCAGATCTTTGATGTCTACTTTTTTAACACGACCCTTCTCAATAATTGCTTCGCCGTTGTAAATTTTCATTTTTGTGAGTAGATCACACTTGTTAGACGCTTTCAATCGACTCATAACTGAAAACATTGATGCTATTTTTAAAGAGTGGGGTGCAATGTGTGCCTTGTTAAAGTCAGATCTTTTAATTACTTTTTCATAAATCTTTTGCTCTTGATCCAACTCTAAAACATAGGGAACTTCTATCTTCAAGACCCTGTCCAGAATAGCCTCATTAGTGTGCTCAGATTTAAATCTGTTCCACTCTGATTCATTACAATGGGATAATATAACCCCGTCAAAATAAATCATATCGTTCTTACCTGGTGATGGTACACGTTTTTCTTGTGTTGCTGTCAACATTGTATGCAAGAACTCAATTTCATTCTTAAAGACCTCTACAAATTCCACGATACCACGATTTCCGACGTTAAATGCACCATTGAGAGAGAGGACCCTAGGGTCGTCCTCAGGATATAAATCTAACTTACTAATATCTTCAGTACCGATTAAAACTGAAACATCTTGAGAGTTTGCATCCATTGGGGGTACAACCGCTATCCCTCTTCGACCTCTTTGAGAAAAAGTTGATTGCGTGACTGGAAAACTTTCATATTTACCACCAAATTCATTAATAAGACGGTGACGACAAACAGGGCATAAATCACCCTCAATGTGAATACCTAATATGTCACTAAATTCTTCCCTCAGACCCCGAGGCAGTAAATGAAGAGGTTCTTCTTTAATTGGGCACCCTTCAAGATAATAAAAAGGAGGTGCTTTTTCCAAAGATCTTTTTACTGCATCTATAAGTGCAGACTTACCTGCGCCTACCGGTCCCATCAAAAGAAGTACTTGTCGACTTTCCTCGCCTTTGTGTGCAGCTGACTTTAAAAATCTCATCAACTTATTAATTACCGATTCCATTCCGAAGAATTCTTTTTCAAAATAGTCATATTTCCTAATTTTGTCCCCGTTAAATATATCTCGATATTTTTCAGAGTCAACATCTACTGTTTCAACACCGAAATCCTTGATTGTCTCATATAATCGCTTATGCGCTAGCCTTACAACCTCAGGATTGTCTTGAAGTATGTTTAAGTAATCAAGAAAAGTGCCATTGAATTTTTCATACTTAGATGTTTTTCTTTGTTTCTCGATAAGTTTTAAGAATTTGCTCATTTTTACCTCGTTTAGTTCTAAATATGCACTTAATTAATAATATACTGCTGCAAGTGAAAATGTTTAAATTTCCCAAACATCATTTTCAATAACAGTAAATAATTTTACATCACCTTCATTCCATATTTTTCTAATATGATCAACAACATTGTCTGCGTAGTCTAAGTCCAGATCTCTTCCATCATGCTCGTGTTTTAAAACCAAAGAGCCATCTTTTTCTATTCTATCCACAAAAATGTGGGGAATTGTATTGACTCCTGTATTTTTTATCATTTCGTCTCTGACAGTTTGCCAATCATCGTGATCTGAAACCTCTGATATGAAAACGTCTCCATTTTTTTCTCTTTTATATGAAAACATATTTAATTCTCTAAAATCAGGCTCATCTAAGAAAAGTCTTATTGCTGACACATCATCATGAATTTCTCTAACTTCAAAGCATCGATCTAGACCAAATTCTCTTTCTAGTTTTTGAAATATATAAAAGCCAACATGGTATGGATTAACCCCTCCGATATGAGGTCTAACTACAGCATTATGCATTTTCAAAAAAGGAACATGCATTCCATCTTCTAAAGATAGCTCATGAAGTATCTTATAGTGCCAAAAGGAGGCCCAGCCTTCATTCAGTATTTTAGTTTGCATTTGTGGCATAAAATACTGACTTTCATCTTTTACAATCTCAATCAAATCTAATTGCCACTTTTCGTAACCTCTGCTGTATTCTAAAAGGAAAGAAAGCAAGTCCCTGTCCTTTCTTAATAAGCGCCTGTTGAGATTTTTATGATCTAACAAGATTCCTTTTTCTTTATAAGAGTTGTATCTTTCGATTTCTTCTTTTTTGATTTCTTGTTTGTTTTTTCTTGGTATTCCATACCTCTCAGTTTGAAATCTTACAGCGTGTAAGGAATCAAGAAAATTTTCAACTCTATCAGTACCTATACTTGGATTTTCAGAATACTCATGAATTCTTCTTTTAGCGTTTCTCATTTTTGAAACGATCGTCTCCGGGTCTGTGTTTTGAAAACATCTGTTGTTTTTAAAAAAGTCACTGTGTCCCACACAATGTGCCATGATCAAAACTTGCAAATAAAAGTCATTCTGCAACATTAGGTAAGCTATAGAGGGATTTGAGTTAATAATCAACTCATAGGGTAAACCTTCCATCCCAGCATTATAATAAAAGTGTGTTCTTTCAAATGATTTTCCATAAGACCAGTGATTGTAGTGGCTTGGCATACCGTGATATGCCATGTGACCTATCATTTCATAATAGTCGCATATCTCATAGTTTATTGGAAACCAGTCAAGACCATAACTTTCTGCAATTTTGCAAATTTTATCATCGTATACTTTCAAGTCATCTATAGAATATTTCTTCTTATCATAAATCATACTTTCCTCCAAAAAGCTTAGCAAACTGAGGCCATACGTCTTCTTTTGAAGATATCTTAACTACTTTAAAAGAATCTGATGTTAGGGGTTTGAAAAGGTTTGCCATTTCCTCTCCCCATATTTTTTCTTGCTCTGCTTTAATTTGTATATAACCTGCTAGTTGGCTTACATTGACGAGTTTTTCCATGTAATCAAGCGCTTTTTCATTGTCCTCTGACCAATTCTCACCATCTGAACAGTGAAAAGTATATATGTTCCAAGAACTTGGTGCAAATCTTTCGTGAACAATTTCATGTGCCATTTTTAAACCTGAACTTATAAAAGTACCTCCTGACGAACCCTTCTTGAAAAAATCATCCTCTCCAACCTCAGAAGCTTCTGTGGTGTGAGAAATAAATACAGTTTCAATATTTTGGTACCGATATCTAATAAATTGATATAATAGGAAAAAGAAAGACCGGGCTAGGTATTTTTTTCTCTTGGTCATACTACCAGATGTGTCCATGATGAAAAATATGACAGCATTGGTTATCGGTTTTTTAGTTACATCTATGTGCTTATATTTCAGGTCATCTTCGTGAAATGTAAATCTTTCACCGCTTTCAGGATCAAAAGTACCATTTCTAGTAGCTGCTTTCTTTCTTCTAATCTTATTTTTTAAAGTCTCTTTTTTAGAAAGTCTAGGTCTAATTCCTTTTGTTCTGTAGCCTTTTCTTTTATATTTTTCTGCAAAAAGTTCAGCTGATTTTTTCTTTTCTAAGTCGGGTAAGTTCAAATCTTCAAAAAGATACTTTGCCAATTCATCTAAAGATATTTCAACGTCGTAAAAATCCTCACCTTTCTCATTTCCAGGTTTGTCAGGTTTTCCTTGACCTTTTTTCTTTTTCCCCTCTTTGATCTTTTGACCTTTTTTAATATCTGAACCAGGTGCAGCTCCAACCCCCTTTGAACCTTCACCTTGATTGTATATAAACCTGTATTCCTTAATACCTCTAACAGGAATTCTTATTTTCTTTTTTCCATTTTGTCCAATAATACTTTCTTCAGCTACAATATCATGTATTCCTTCTTTGATTGCTTTCTCAATTTTCTCTTTATGTCTTCTTCGATCTGAGGCTGATCGATCAGCATTTGTATTGTGTTTTTTAAAAATAGACATTTGATATCCTAATATTAGAATTCTTATGTAATAATTATAACCATAAACGAATAGAGGTATACATTATTATGAATAATCAATTATTAGCTGTTATAAAATCATATTTACAAAAAAATATTCAAGAAAATAAAGATATTGAAGAAGGTGGTTTTTCTTATGCTGCAGCTAAAGCAGCTTTAGCAGGTAAAGATAAGTTTAAGTTTGGTGGGAAAGAACACCCAGTTAAAATGTCTAAGAAGAAGGCTCAAGATATAGTAAATGAAATTGAGTCAAATTTACAAGAAAAAAATGTAAATAATGAAGCAGCCAAAGCTTCAGACGTCTATACGGGTACTGGTAGATCTAAAAAACAAAACAAAGCCTTTGATGCAGAAGTTAAAAAAGTTCAAAATGCTGAAAAGAAAGGAAAGAAGCTTTCAGCTGCTGAATATGAAGCCATAGAAAAAAGAAGAAGAGGAGAAGGATCTTCGGGTGTGAAAAGCCCTCTGTCTCAAAAAGATGAATCATTAACATTGGAAGAGCTGCAATTCCTTCTTAACGAAGTTTATGAAGAAATACTAGATGAAAAAAAGAAAAGAAGAAAGAAAAGAAAGACTAAGAAAAAGTCTAAGAAGAAGAAAAAATCAGCAAGTAAAACACTTTCTAAAAAGACTAAAGAAACCCTGAGGAAGAAGGCAAGAGCAAAAGGATATACACCCGGCTCTGTTTATTCTGAGTATAGAAAAGGTTTAGGTGCTTACTATACCTCAGGATCTAGAAAGGGTATGGGTGCTCATCAATGGGCCATGGCCCGAGTAAATTCAGCACTTCAAGGTGGTAAATCTTGGGCCACAGTTAAAAAGTCAAAAGCTAAAAAGAAATAAAACTACAACCTGCTAAGATTAGAATCCTGAATATTGTACTTAGTATCAAATAGTTTTTGTAAATAACCCTCAGCACGTATTACCTTATAAGTAATATTCTCGTCTGATAGTTCTCCGCTTCTTTCTAAGCCTGAAGATCTCATCTTTTTAAGCTTTTTAAGCATTGTTTCAATATCAGATGTACTGGAGTCCTTGATGGAATTTTTAATAGCTATATCGATCTCTTTTTTAATTTTTTTAGCTGCCTTTTCTATGATACCTACATCAATTCCTGTTTTGAATTTTTTAGGCTTGACTAACCATTCATCTTCCTGGACACTATATACTCCAGACGAAGCATGCGGCTCTCTAGTGTCTTGCGGATACAATTCAACCTCAATGCCTTTTAACTCTATATCATGTCTGTCATTCCAGAAAGATCTTTTAGCAGCAAAGAATTCTTCAACCAAGTCAGTGTCAGCATCTATAAAAGACATGTCTATTAATATATGTAAGTCTATATCACTATACATAGTGTAGTTGTAATTCGCGTAAGATCCTGTCATTGTAATATCAGCAACGTCTATATCA
>MDSZ01030572.1_pt1 | contig 12099 bp, 13 predicted proteins | sample 811201 | NCBI WGS metagenome assembly MDSZ01 (sample SAMN05326647, study PRJNA326480) | marine metagenome | isolation source: seawater | place: Indian Ocean: North | collected 2010
AGTTTCAGGAACTTTTAAATCTGAATAAATTATTGAAGAGTCATCTAGTGTTAAAATAATTGAACTTTCTGAAACAAGAACGTCATCTGACAAACCTCTTTTACCCAATATACCGTCGAATGGAGCAATTATGTTTTCTGATTGTAGTTTTGCAATTATTTCACCTTTTTTTACTTTTTTATTAAATTTAATAGGCTCTAATAAATTTGCTTTTTTTAATCTAAAAGATTTAGTTTTATTTGGTATTGCTGTTCCAAAAGACTCTAATCTTTTTGTGAAATTTAAATTTTTGACGTTTGTAACTATTAAGCCAGGTGGTGGTCTTTTACTAAATTTCTTTTTAAAATGATTACCAACCATAGTTCTTCCAATGATGATAATTGCAATGATTAGAAAAAAAGTAATAATTATAGATGTAATTTTTTTTGAACTTTTCATTTTGTTATTCTATTTTTCCATATTCAGCCCATGATCCGTCATAAACTGTAGGCAAATATTTATCATTAATCAAAGAATATGCTAGAGCTAAAACTGTGGCAGTAATACCTGAACCACAAGAAAATACAACATTGATTTCATTATTAATTCCTAAATTTTTAAATTTTTCTTTAATAAGTTCTTTTTCAATAAAAGTCTTATCATCAGAATTAATTAATTCATTAAATGGTAAACATTGTGAATTTTCAATTGAACCACTTCGCAAATTCGACCTTGGTTCTTTTTCTAATCCAAGAAATCTATTTTTATTTCTTGCATCTATTACTTTAAATTTTTTTTTTTTTATATTTTCTATAATTTCGCTTTTACTTTTGACTAATTTTTTAATTATACTCGCCTTGTAATTTTCTTTATATGAATTTAAATCTAATTTTGAGGTTTTCCTATTTTCTTTTTTCCATTTTTTAAAACCACCATCTAATACAGAAACTAGATTTGGATTGTGTCCAAAAAAAATAAATGTATACCAACACCTACAAGCACTAATTACATCAGAATTATCATAAACAATAATTTTGTCCTCATTCTTTATCCCTAAATGAGAAACAATTTCTTGCCACTGTTTTTTTTCAGGAAGCATATGTGGTAGATTAATTTTTTTATTTGAAAATTTATCAATATCGAAGAAAACTGCATTTTCAATATGTTCTTTTTTGTATTCATCATATGCGTTTCTGTTTGTGTTAGGCATATGCCAAGACGAGTCTATAATTTTTACTTTTGAAAGATGGTTTTCCAACCACTCTGTAGAAACAAGACTCATTTTAAACTATTTTTCTGAATATATTTTTGATGATATTCTTCGGCTTTACAATAATTTTTTTCTTTAGAAATATTAGTAACTATTCTTTGGTTATATTTTTTATTTAAAATTGATTTGACTTTCTCAGCAACTTTTTTTTGTTCCTCATCAACAAAAAAAATTTCACTTCTATATTGAGTTCCAATATCAGGACCTTGTTTATTAAGTGTAGTTGGGTCGTGCATTTCAAAGAATTTTTCAATTAATTTTTCATAAGATATTTTTTTTTCATCAAATTCTATTTTTATAACTTCGGCATGGTTTGTTTCACCACTACAAACTTCTTCATAGGTTGTTTGATTTGTATTACCACCACAATATCCAACCTCAGTATCTACGATTCCTTCTAATTTAGAAAAATTTTCTTCAGGCTTCCAAAAGCACCCCAGTGCAAAAATAGCTTTTTTCATAGTTTTCTAATAAAATTAATAGATTATAATTTAAATAATAAAAATGAGCAAAAATCATTTAGGCGCAGTGTACATGATATTGAGTGTTTTATTTTTTTCACTCATGGACATCTTGATTAAAATAACAGATCAGTATGATGTTGGACAAACAATGTTTTTTAGAGCTTTTTTTGGCTTAATTCCTATATTTTTTTTAATTCCAAAAGAAAGAATTAAGGATTTTTATAAAACTAAATATTTAAAATTACATTTTTATAGATCATTTTTTGGAGCTATTGCAATGGCTGCTATTTTTATTGGACTCAGAAATTTGCAATTAGCAGAAGTTACCGCAATGGCTTTTAGTGGACCTTTATGGGTCGTTATATTTAGTATGTTTTTTTTAAGTGAAAAAATAAGATTTAAACGTTGGATAGCAGTTGGGCTTGGCTTTGTTGGAGTAATTGTAATTTCAAAACCTGGCTTTGAAAATCTTAACTTTTATTATATTTATCCCATTATATTTTGTATAGGTTTTGCTGGTGTTTCTATAATAATCAGAAAGTTAACACTTGTGGGTGAACCAGTTTGGTTGATAGCTTTTTATTTTAGTTTAGTTTGTGGCTTAGGAGGTTTAATTACCCTTCCACTCGGAAAATGGACAATGCCTACTAGTCATGATTTTTTATTTTTTATTTTAATTGGACTTCTTGGAAGTATTGCCAATTTACTTTTAACACAGTCATATAAACTAGCCGAGGTAACTTTAACTACTCCATTAAAGTATCTTTCTTTAGTTTTTGCAATAATATTTGGATTTTATTTTTTTAATGAAATTCCTACTATTTACACCTTTTCAGGCGCAGGTCTAATTGTTGTTTCTTCAGCTATTATTTTTTTAAGAGAAAACGAGTTAAAAAAACCTATTACTTTGCCTAGACAGCAATGAAAAAACCACCTGTATATTGGAAAAAAGCAAAGAGAATAATTTCTAGAAGAGATCCTGTAATTAAAAAAATTATTAATAAATTTAATAAAGGATTTTTAACAACAAGAGGAGATCCCTTTTTTTCTATATGTAGAACAATTATTGGACAACAAATTTCAACCAAAGCTGCAGATTCTATTTGGTTAAAATTTGAGAAAAAATGTAAAAAAAAAATAATACCTATAAGAGTATTAAAGTTATCATCTGCCTCTTTAAAAAGCGCGGGATTATCCCGTCAAAAAATAAGCTATTTAAAAAATATTGCAAAAAGTTTTAATAATGGATCTTTTAATGTTAAAAATTTAAAAAAAATGGATGATGAAAGTGCTATAAATTATATTACAAAATTGAAGGGACTTGGTATATGGAGCGCACAAATGTTCTTAATGTTTAATTTAAACAGACCAGATATCTTTCCTACTAAAGATATAGGTTTACTAAGAGCTATATCTAAGAATTATAAAACAACTTATCCACCAAGTGATAAGTTTTTAAAAAAAATATCAAAAAAACATTTAGGTTATAGAACTATTTTTACGTGGTATATGTGGAAAAGTATCGACCCAGTCGATGTTGAATATTAAATATTATTAACTAATCTTATTTTTTATTTGTTCGATTCTTAATGATGCAATTTTTTTCACTTGAATTACTGCTTCGCAGAATTCTTCATCTATTTCATTTGCAATTCTTTTCCTAAAAGTCTCTAATATTTCTTTTTTTTCTTTTCCCGCTACAGCAATTATAAAAGGAAACTTAAATTTTTCTTTATATTCTGTATTTAATTTTATGAATTCCTCAAGTTCTTCTTTTGTACATTCATTTAACCTCGCATTACGTTGTTCTTTGGTTGACTCTATAGTCATTATTTTTTCTACTGCTAAATCAGGATGAGAAATTAATATTTTTAAATGATTTTTTTTTTCACTTTCAAATACATTTATAAATTTACTAGAGAGCTCATCATAAGTTTTAAAAGGTCTTAAATTAAATACTTTTTCCGCAATCCACGTTGTTTTTTCGAAAACATTTCCAAAAATAGATATAAAATCAGACTTACTAAGTTTATTAACTTCATCTAGAGTATACATAATTTAATTTTCTTATATTAGTTTTAATATATTAATTATTCAATTATTGTATATTATATAGAGTTAATTATATGACAAAATTAACAACTCACGTATTAGACATATACTCAGGTAAACCTGGAAAGGGCATAAAAGTAGAACTGTATTATTTAGAAAATAATAAAAGAGATAAGATTAATAGTATAATACTAAATGAAGATGGTAGATCAAACCAACCATTAATAGAGGGTTTAAAATTTAAAGAAGGCAGGTATGAAATTGTTTTTTTTATTGGTGAGTATTTTAAAAAAATAAAAGAAACTTCTAAAACTCCTTTTTTAGATGAAGTGGTTGTCAGATTTGGAATATCTAATTCAAAAGAGCACTATCATGTACCACTTTTAGTATCACCATGGAGTTACTCAACTTATAGGGGAAGTTAATGTCCTCGAATGCTGTTGAATTTGTTTTTGAAAATAAAATTATTAAAATTGAAAATCCCGATCCAAATGAAACTATTTTAAATTATGTACGATTAAATTTAAAAAAAACTGGAACTAAAGAGGGGTGTGCCGAGGGAGGTTGTGGAGCTTGCACAATAGTTTTAGGTGAGCTTAAAAATAGTAAAATTTCATACAAATCAATTAATTCTTGTATTACTTTTTTACCAGTTCTTAATGGAAAGCAACTAATACTAGTGGAAAATTTATCCTCAAAAGATGGTAAATTACATTCTGTTCAAGATGCAATGGTGAATTTTCATGGTTCTCAATGTGGTTTTTGTACACCTGGGTTTGTTATGTCAATGTTTGCTATGTTTAAAAATCATAAGAACATTAATGATGAATTAATAAACGATTCTCTTTCAGGCAATTTATGTAGATGCACCGGTTATAGACCAATTATTGATGCAGCTAAAAGTCTTAATCATTTATCTAGGCATGATCATTTCGAAAAAGATAGGTTAATTACACTTAAATTATTAAAAAAAATTAGTGAAAAAAATATTGAAATTACAAATAATAGTAAAAAATATTTTGCACCAAACACAATTAGAGATTTAAAAATAATTTTAAAAAAATTTAAAGATGCAAAATTTTTAAGCGGAGGAACAGATTTGTCACTTGAGGTTACTAAAAAAAGGAAGGAATTAAAAAAAATAATTTATCTAGGAGCTATCAAGGAGCTTAATTTTATTAGGGTTTACAAAAATGAAATAGTTATTGGAGCAACTACATCATTGATAAATTTTGAAAAGCAAATAAAAAAATATTATTTATATTTTTATAATATTCTAAAAAGATATGGTTCTGTTCAAATAAGAAACATAGGTACAATCGCTGGAAACATAGCAACAGCTTCCCCTATAGGAGACACTTTACCTTTGTTGATGGCGTTAGATGCAAAAGTTGTAATTGATGGAAATAATGGAAAAAGAATTATCTCAATTAATGATTTTTTTATTAGCTACAGAAAAACAATGCTTAAACCAGGAGATTTTATATATTCAATTCGAATACCAATAATAAAAAAAAATATTTTAAAAGCTTATAAAATTTCCAAGAGATTTGACGATGATATATCCTCAATTTGTGGTTCATTTAATTTAGAAATTGATAAAGATTATATTAAGAAGGTAAAAATTGCATTTGGAGGTATGGCTGAAGTTCCAAAAAGAGCATTTAAAACTGAAAAAATATTGACAAATTCTAAGTTTTCTCATGAGGTATTTAGCGAAGCTTCTAAAAATTTAGAAAAAGATTTTTCTCCAATCGATGATATGCGAGCTAGCAAACAATATAGACTAGATGTTGCAAAAAACTTACTTTTAAAATGTTATTTTGAAATTAAAAACCAAAAATTATTAAGGATTAATTAATGAGCAATGAAAACAACAATATAAATCAAAGTAGACCGCACGATAGTGCAATAAAACATGTGAGTGGTATCGCTGAATATACAGATGATATTAAAGAGCCACCAGGAACCCTTTTTGGAGCTATTGGATGGAGCAAAAAAGCAAATGCCATAATAAAAAAAATTAATTTAGATGAGGTTAAAAAAAGTGAAGGAGTTATAGCGACTGTAAATTATTTGGATATTCCAGGAAGAAATGATGTAGGCCCAGTATTTGATGGAGATCCTATTTTTCCAAAAAATAAAGTTGAATTTTATGGACAACCTTTATTTGCAGTAGCTGCTCGAACTACTGAACTAGCAAGAAAAGCAGTTTTAAAGGCGAAAGTTACTTATAAGGAACTAAAGCCAATCGTATCCATAGAGGAGGCGTTAAGAAAAAAAAACCTTCTATTTAATGTAAAAAAAATTAAAAGAGGCAATGCATCTAAATCAATCGCTAAATCAAAAAATGTATTAAAAGGGGAATTTACCACAGGAAGCCAAGAACATTTTTATTTAGAGGGTCAGGTTGCTTTTACAATTCCAAAAGAAAATGATGAATTAATAGTTTATAGTTCAACCCAACATCCATCAGAAACTCAACAAATTATATCGAAGATGCTGAAGCGTAAAAGTAATTCAATAACTGTTTTAGTAAGAAGGATAGGAGGTGGATTTGGTGGAAAAGAAACAAATTTTATGACATCTAGTATTTGTGCTTTACTATCTCATAAAACAAAATGCCCAATTAAATTAAAATTAGATAGAGATGATGATATTATTATTACAGGTAAAAGGCATGAGTTTAAATCATACTATGAGGTTGGTTTTGATAATAATGGAGTTATTGATGGTTTAAAAATTAAATTAGCATCCAAATGTGGAATGTCACCTGATTTGTCTTTGGCAATAAATGAAAGAGCTTTGCTGCATATTGATAATGCTTATTACATCAAAAATATAGAAGTAGAAAATTATTTATGCAAAACCAATACATCGACTTCAACTGCATTTAGAGGATTTGGAGGAAATCAAGGAATGATGGCTATAGAAAATATTATTGATAACATTTCTAGATCATTAAATAAAAATCCGTATGAAATAAGAAAATTAAATTTTTACCAAAAAAATAAAAAAAATGTCACTCACTATGGAATGAAAATTGAGGACAATGTGATAGACGAAATTTTTGAAAGATTAATTAAAAAATCAAATTATAAAAAAAGATATAATAAGATTAGAGAATACAATTTAAAAAGTAATTTTAAAAAAAAAGGTATAGCAATTACACCTGTTAAATTTGGTATATCATTTACCACAATACATCTTAATCAAGCTGGTGCTTTAATTCATATCTATACCGACGGAAGCGTTTATTTAAATCATGGGGGTATAGAAATGGGCCAAGGAACGCATACAAAAATTGCACAATTAGTAGCCCATTCTTTTGGTTTACCATATGAAAAAGTTAAAATATCCTCCACTAATACCTCTAAAGTACCAAATACTTCTGCAAGCGCAGCATCTTCAACAACAGATTTAAATGGAGCAGCTGCGTTGAATGCAGTTTCTAAATTAAAAAAAAATTTAGAAAAGTTTATTAAATTAAAATATAAAATTTTTGATAAGAAAAAACCAATATATAAAGGTGGATATATTATATTTGGCAATAGATCATTTAAATTTGAAAAAATTGTACAAGAAGCATATTTAAATAGAATTTCATTGTCATCCTCAGGATTTTATTCAACACCAAAAATAAAATTTAACAAAAAAAAATTTTCAGGACGTCCATTTTATTATTTTTGTTATGGAGCAGCAGTATCTGAGGTGACAATTGATACTTTTACAGGAGAAAATGTTTTAGAGAGAGTTGATATTGTGCACGATGCTGGAAATACAATTAACCCATCTCTTGAGCTTGGACAAATAGAAGGTGGTTTCGTTCAAGGTCAAGGCTGGCTAACTATGGAAGAAGTAAAATGGAAAGATAATGGCGAAATTACAACATTTTCTCCATCGACATACAAAATTCCTGCAGCAAGTGATGTACCAAAAAAATTTAATGTAGAAATTTTCAAATATGGAAGCAACAAAGAAAATGTTGTTAATAAATCTAAAACTACAGGTGAACCACCTTTAATGTTGGCAATGAGTGTTTTTTTTGCAATTAAGGATGCAATTGCTTCAGTAGTTAATTATGAGAAAATTCCTAATTTAAATGCGCCCGCAACTCCAGAAACTATTTTAATGAGCATTAAAGAAATTAAAAAAAGAAAAAAAAATAAATATATTTATGGAAAATAATTCAAAATTTATATTAAGAGCAATAGAACTCTCAATTAAAAGTATTAAAAATCAAGGGGGTCCATTTGGTTGTGTAATAGTAAAGAAAGGAAAGATTATTTCAGAAGGTTTTAATAAAGTTACATCTACTAATGATCCAACCGCACATGGTGAAATTGTTGCTATTAGAGAAGCATGTAAAAAATTAAATACATTTAATTTAGAGGGTTGTGACTTATATTCTAGTTGCGAACCATGTCCGATGTGTTTAGCTGCAATTTATTGGTCACACATAGATAAAATTTATTATGCAAACACTAGAGAGGACGCAAAGAATATAGATTTTGATGATTCATTAATCTATACAGAAATAAACAAAAATAAAAGTGATAGACAAATTGGAATGGTACAAATGCATAGAGAAGAGGCTCTTGAAGCATTCAAAATTTGGAAAAATAAAGTTGATAAAATAAAATACTAATGGAATTCTCACCTTATATAATTAAATGGCTTGAAGCTATACTAAGATGGGGTCATGTGTTATTTGCAATATTTTGGGTTGGAAATAGTTTTTTGTTCAATTACTTAGATAATAAACTTAATAAAAATATCACAAGCAATGAAATTGATGGCGAGGGATATTTAATGCACTCAGGCTATTACTATAAACTTACAAGATTGAAAATTTCTCCACCCACTGACTACATTAACAGTTTAATAATTTTTAAGTGGCAAAGTTACCTCACATTTATAACGGGTATTTTGCTGCTTGTGGTGATTTATTATAAAAATGCTGGATTATTAATTGTTGATAGAAAAGGTATACAGTTTACACCATTAATAGCTATCAGTTTATCTTTGTTATCTTTAGTAATTGGTTGGATTATTTATGATCTAATTTGTAAATCAAGTTTGATAAATAATAAAAATATTTTTCTTGCCATTAGTATAATATTTTTATTTTTGAGTTCTTATATTTTAACAGAATTATTTAGTGCTAAATTTGCTTTTTTAAGTGTTGGATTAATTTTGGGTACAAATATGTTTGGAAATGTATTTACTGTAATAATACCAAATCAAATGAATATAATTAATAGTAGTAAAAAAAATGAAAAATTTGACATGAGTTTATCACTGGCTGCTAAGCAAAGATCTATACATAATAATTACTTAACTTTTTTAGTTTTATTCACTATGCTTTCTGGTCATTATAGTTTTATCGTTTATCATAAGTATAATTGGATTATTCTTGGATTGATTGGAATAATTTTAGCATTGGTACGCCATTATTTTAATTTAAGAGGAAGAAACATTCATAGGTTGTATATTTTAATTAGTTCAATAATTTCTTTTATTGTACTTGCGTTCCTAGTTGTCTATTTTAAATAATAAATTTTATATGAGCGAAAAATTAATAGTCGATTGGAATGATTATAATCAAACTGTAGAAAAGTTAGCAATACAGATACACGATAGTGGATATAAACCAACTATATTAATTGGAATTATGAGAGGTGCTGCACCGATGATAGATGTATTAAGTAGAGTTTTTAAACTTAAATGTGCTTATCTTGCTGTCGAGTCATATAGCGGTAAAGGAATTGAGGACGAACAAGGAGATATTGTTTTTTCTAGAGAAATGAGCTCAATAGCTCCCAATATGGGTGGAAGAATTCTTTTGTGTGATGATTTGTCTGATACAGGCATTACATTTAATAAAAGTATTGATTGGTTAAAAAAATATGAACCAATTAAAAATAAAATTGAGGACATTAAAACTGCTACTTTATGGAAAAAGAAAAAATCTACTTTTGAGCCAGACTATTGTGCGGTAAAACTTCCTGATAATCCATGGATTGTTCAACCATTTGAAGTTTATGAAGAAATAAAGATTGATGATTTAAAAAAAAAACACAAAAAATAAAAAAGGGCGACCATTAAGATCGCCCTAATTTAATAAATATAAAAATATATTAAGCTACTGCAAAACTCACAACACTTAATGCTGCAATAACCCATATAGCAGGGTTAACATCAAGTTTTCCTGTACAGATTTTAATCGCCGCATAAGAAATGAATGCAAGTGCTATTCCATGAGAAATAGAATAGGTGAAAGGCATTGCAATCATTGCAAGTACTGCAGGACCAGCTTCAGCTATATCATCCCACTCTATATCAACTATATTTCTTACAAATAAGGTTGCTATATAAATAAGAGCCGCACCGTCTATCTCTTTCGGTAAGCTAGTTGCTAGTGGAGAAAAGAAAAGACAAAGAAGAAACAAAATACCTATTACTAATGATGTCATTCCTGTTTTTCCTCCTGCTTTAACTCCTGCTGCTGATTCAACATATGTTGTCACTGTGCTAGTACCCATCATTGCACCTGCAACAGTTGAAACACTGTCAGATAACATCGCTTTATCAATGTCTTGTATTTTTCCGTCTCTTCCTATTTTACCAGATACGTTAGCAACACTAGTTAGTGTCCCTGCTGTATCAAAAAAGTCTATGAAGAAAAGTGTAAATATCACTGTAACCATTGACGCACTAAGAGCAGCACCTAAATCAAAAGTTAAAAGATGAGTCATAGGTGGTGGAGCAGAAACTACACCATTAAACTTTGCCCAGCCTCCTAGCCATGCTATTGCACTGAACACAATAATTCCAATAATAATATTTCCTTTAATTCCTTTTTTTTCCATTACAATCATTGAAACAAATGCTCCAGCTCCAAGTAGTAGAAGTGGATTTGAAAGATCTCCTAATTGAACAAGTGTTACAGGGTTATCCGCAGTTAAACCCATAATTTCAAAACCAATAATTGCAAGGAATAAACCAATACCAGCACCAATTCCAAGTTTTAAACTTTTTGGTATAGAATTTATTAACCATGCTCTTATCGGTGTTAATGAAATTATTAAGAACACAACACCCGCAACTAATACTGCACCAAGAGCCTCTGCAGGAGTATATTTCATACCCAAACAAACTCCGTAGGCAATGAATGCATTAATTCCCATTCCAGGCGCAAGTCCTACTGGCCATGTTTTAGCGTAAAACGCAGCAATAAAACATGCTAATGCGGTTGCAAGAGCAGTTGCTGTGAAAACTCCGCCAAAATCAAACCCTCCGTCAGAAAGTATGACAGGATTTAAAAACATAATGTAAGCCATAGTAAGAAAGGTACTTACTCCAGCAATTACTTCCGTTTTAAAGTTGGTTCGATGTTTTTTATAATCAAAATAATTATCTAACATTTGACCTCCATTTTTTGGAACAGTAATAGATTCGTTTAGTAAAATCTCTTATTATTAGTTAAATAAACCTTGTATTCTGAATAACAAAGATTTTTATACAACCTAAAAGTTAATATTTCTATTAACTTATAAATGATATTTTATTTAATCATGAAAAAGCTTCTTAAGATGAAATTAATTATTTTGCTAATTTTAATTTGTGGCTGTGAAGCAGTTAAAAATAAATCTGATGAAATCATAAAAGAGGAAAATAAAAAACTTAGTCAATTTATTGGTCAACCAGTCTCAGAACTTAAAATTGTAATGGGCAATCCGGATAAAGTAGAAACGAGTGAAACAGGTTCAAAACTTTTAGTATATAGCAAAAAAAAATATGGAATACCTTGTGAAAGAAAATTTGAAATTAATATAAATGAAATGGTGATAGGTTTTAGTAGCAAAGGTTGTTTTTGATTATAATTAAAACTAATTTAAACTTGTGGGGATCTACTCCCCACAAGCAAGGTTATTACTTATTTTATTTCAATAAGTTTTTTCTTTTTATATTCTGGTATAATTCTTTCACAAGCTATTGTTAAAAGACCGTCTTTTAACTCCGCAGCACCCACTTTTACATCATCAGCAATAGTGAATGATCTAGCAAACTGTCTTTGTGAAATACCTTTATGAATAATTTCACCATCTTTGTTTTTATCTTCAGACTTATTAATTTGTTTAGTTCTAACAGTTAACAAATTGTCTTCAAACTCAACTTCGACGTCCTTTTTATTAAAACCTGCAAGGGCAACCTCAATAGAGTATTTGTCTTTACCAGTTTTTCTTATGTTATATGGTGGATAGTTCGATTGCATACTCAAACTTCCATTTCCTAACATATTTTCAAATTGATCAAACATGTCGTCAAAAC
>MDSZ01084747.1_pt1 | contig 12099 bp, 15 predicted proteins | sample 811201 | NCBI WGS metagenome assembly MDSZ01 (sample SAMN05326647, study PRJNA326480) | marine metagenome | isolation source: seawater | place: Indian Ocean: North | collected 2010
TAAGCTGGGATGGGAGGACTCGAACCTACGAATGACAGAGTCAAAGTCTGTTGCCTTACCACTTGGCGACACCCCAATTTAAAAGATAAAAACTTCTCTTAAAAAAAAAATAACAAAGGTCTGGGCAAGGGAGGATTCGAACCTCCGACACCGTAGTTCGTAGCCACGTGCTCTAGCCTCTGAGCTACACGCCCTTTTAACATCATTATATAATGAATATTGAAATAATTTCAATTTTATTTAAAAAAATTTATTAATAATTAAAACAAATTTATGGAAAAAAATTTTGCTCTGCTTGATAATTTAGAAGAAAATTTACAAGCTATAAATGATATTGACGATTCAGTTAAAATTACATTAGGACCAACCGGTAAGAATGGAATACTAACTATTTTTGATAATAATAAAAAATTAGAATTAAAAGTTATTACATCTGGTTCAGCATTAATAAAAGCGTTAGAATTTTCGACAAATTCAGCTAATGTTATCTTAGAATTAATTCGACAAGCTGCTGTTAAAACTTTCACAATTTCTGGCGATGGTTCAACCACAACGATTTTATTTTCATGTCAGCTTTTAAAAACCTCTCTTCGTTTTTTAACAAATGGGTATAATGCGGTTTTTTTAAGTAATGGTCTAAAAAAACTATCTTATTTCTTGATGGATAAAATTGTTGAATTATCTGTTCCTATTTCAAAAAAAGATGAATTAATCGGTGTTCTAAGAACAGCACTTGGTAGAAAAGTTAACAACGAATTATTTGAACTATTAACAAAATCTGTTGATTATATTGGTCGTGATGGATTAATTTTAGTTGAAGAAAACATTTCAACTAATAATGAAATTGATGTTGTTCAAGGAATTGAAATTGATCGAGGTTTTGCTTCATCATATTTTGTAAATGATGTAAAAAATTTTGAAGTCGTTTATGATAATCCTTATGTTTTAATAACAAATCAACCAATAAATTCGATTAATCAAATTAAAGATATTATTGAATTTGTAAAACAAAACAACCGTTCATTAGTAATAGTTGCTGAAGAAATTAATAAAGAAATTATCTCAACACTAGTATTAAATAATATTCAAAAGAAACTAAAAGTTGTTGTAGTTAAATATAACGCGATTAAATTTGTAAAAACAGGTATTCTCGAAGATTTAGCAACTTTAACTCACGCTGATTATCAACTGTCAGAATTGAAAGATAATTATTACCCATTAACTGTAGACAATCTGGGGCAAGCAGAAAAAGTTGTTGTTAAAAAAGATAAAACTACCTTTATTATTTCAAAATTTGCAAAATTAATTGCAAAACGAAGAATTAATGAATTAAATCGTGAACTTCTAACAAGTGAAACGGATTATGAAAAAAGTTTATTTAAAACAAGAATTGCACGTCTATCCGGACAAATAGCAAAGATAAAAATTGGTTTATCAAATCAATATGAAATTGAGGAGCAACGTCAAAAAGTCGAAAACGCTATGAATACAATTAAATCCGCATTAGAAGAAGGTATTTTACCTGGTGGGGGTTATGGTTATCTAACATTACGTAATTATATTGCTAATTGGAGTTCGGTAAATTTAATTGGGGATGAATTTTTTGCAAGCCAAATTATTATGGAAGCATTAGCTCGACCAAATAAAGAACTTTTTGCTAATGCTAACACTGATAGATATAAAGTATCACAAGAACTTCTAAAATTAGGTTACCCATTTGGTTATGATTTAGACACGCAAAAAATTGTAAATACATTAAAAGTTGGTTTAGTTGATTCTACAAAATCAGTTCGTGGAATAATTTGGAATTCAATAAGTGTTGTTTCAACAATGATTACAAGTGACTAAGAGATATTAAATTTAATAACTTCTAAAATTTTTAGAAGTTATTAGTTTTTATCATCTAACATTTTATAAATTAAATGACGTACAGTATTTGTCGGATAAGCACCGTGATTTATGTATTTGTGTAACATTTGTTTATCAAAGTTAATAACTTTGCGTAAAGGATCATAATATCCAAGATCAGCGATAGCACGCCCATCTCGTTTTGCAAGATTTTCCATCAATACTAAACGATAAAAAGGTTTACGTTTACGACCAGCTCTTTTTAATCTAATTTTTAACATATTTAAAATAATTTAAGTTTTAAACTATTTGTAGTGTAAACACATTATTTATTTTATTCTAGTCGTAGTAATTTATTCAGGTAGTTGAAGATCATTAGAAATTGATTTTTCTGCTTCCTCCAATATTACGATTAGCATGTTTGTAGCTTTTACACAAAAATAAATAAGAGAATTTAAAGATTCGAGTGCAATAATTCCAGAAATTTCCACCGATGAACGTTCAAATTTAATTGTTGGTAGAATTCGGGACCAAAACGCAAAGTAAGGACCGGTCAATACATGAAAAACGGAAAATGGCCATACATAAGGATTAATCATGGGTAGCCACTCAAAAGTCATTTTTGAATAACACAATACTTTATAAAATTTTACAAAGATATAAAGATAAGATACCGCGTTTAATAAAAATACCGAAATTGTGTGTAATATCGAAACTGTTAACTCATTTTTATAAAATGAACCAACAAATAGATTTAAATTATTAAAAATATCCAAATTTGCCATTGTCTTTGTTTTTGAATAAAAATTGAAAATATACTATTAGATATTAATAGTATATTTTACCACCACCCCATTTTTCTGCAACAATTTTTGGTTGAACTAGGATATGTCCTGCGATTGCAAATAAATCATCTTCTGTCAAACTACGCATTTTAGGGAAAATATCCGCACTCTTGATACTTGGATGAATTTCTGCAATTGATTCTAAACCATCAAATGTTGTAGGATTTTTCATATAATCTACCAACCCTTCAATATTACTTCTTGTAGGAGTTGCTAAACTCAAAGCTTCCGAATCTAATCCTACATTTGGATTTGTTTTCGTAATTCCACCTGTATGACATACACTACATGTATTTAAGAATAGGCGTTTACCACGTTTAACTTGTTCAGGCGATAAAGTAACTGATTTATTACCATTTAGTGCAACTGTACGTGTTGCATCATCAAGTTCAATAGCTAATGATGAAGAAATTACAAAACTAAAAGCTGTTGTAACCCCAATAATAGCTGCTAAGCTAGACTTTAATAAATTTTTCATAAAAAATTAATATCTTTGTTTTAAGATTGTTTATCATTATATACCACACTAACGTATTATAATTGATTTATTAATTATATCCTACTAATAAATAGAAATTTATTTTGTCAGTTGAAAATCTTGACTTTAACTTAATTTATTCAAAATATTTATATAATATTCAATAGTTAGAACTAAAACTTTAACAATCTTTAAAAATATTCAGTTACATATATGGATGAAAAAAAAGAAAAAACAAATTTTGAAATAAATCAAGTCATCAACCAACCATATAAATATGGTTTTCAAACAGAAATTGAAATGGAAAAATTTCCACCCGGTTTAAATGAAGATATCATTAAGCTAATATCTTCGAAAAAAAATGAACCGGAAAGTTTATTAGAATTTCGATTAAAAGCTTTTCGTAAATGGAAAAAAATGGAATTTCCTGAATGGGCAAATTTAGAAATAAAGAATATAAATTATCAAGACATTACATATTACTCAGTTCCAAAACAAAAAAAGAAGTTAGAATCTTTGGATGACGTTGATCCAGAAATTTTAAGAACGTTTGAAAAATTAGGAATATCTTTGGATGAACAAAAGAAATTATCTAATGTTGCTGTTGATGCGGTTTTTGATAGCGTTTCAATAGCTACTACATATAAAGAAAAATTGGCTAAATCTGGTGTAATTTTTTGTTCGATTTCAGAGGCTATTGAATTGTATCCTCAATTAATCAATAAATTTTTAGGAACAGTTATTTCTTCGGGTGATAATTTTTTTGCATCATTAAATTCTGCTGTTTTTAGTGATGGGTCGTTTTGCTATATCCCTCAAAATATTGAATGTCCTTTAGAATTATCAACATATTTTCGAATTAATGATAAAGATTCCGGACAATTTGAACGAACATTGATAATTGCTGAAAAAAATAGTTCCGTAAATTACTTAGAAGGTTGTACAGCCCCTCAATTCAGTGAAAATCAATTACATGCTGCAATTGTTGAATTAATAGCTTTTGATAATGCTAAAATAAAATATTCCACAGTACAAAATTGGTATAGTGGTGATGAAAATGGGAAAGGAGGTATTTATAATTTCGTTACGAAACGTGGTTTATGTATTGGAAAAAATTCTGATATTTCTTGGACACAAGTCGAAACAGGTTCTTCAATTACATGGAAATATCCGAGTTGTTTACTTGTTGGCGATAATTCTAAAGGTGAATTTTATTCTGTTGCTTTAACTAATAATTTTCAACAAGCTGATACAGGTACAAAAATGATTCATCTTGGTAAAAAAACAAAAAGTAAAATTATTTCTAAAGGGATTTCTTGTGGTAATTCAAAAAATTCATATAGAGGGTTGGTTAAAATTGGTTCAAATGCCGAATTATCTCGAAATTTTTCGCAATGTGATTCCTTTTTGATCGGATCATCTTCTTCCGCGTGTACTTATCCATATTTAGATATTTGGAATTCAACAAGTGTCATTGAACACGAAGCGAAAATTTCAAAAGTTAGCGAAGAACAATTATTTTATTTAGTTCAACGTGGAATTAGTGTGGAAAATGCTATTAGTCTTTTAATCAGTGGATTTTGTAAAGATGTTTTTACAATGTTACCAATGGAATTTGCGACTGAAGCAGATAAATTACTTTCATTAAAATTAGAAGGAACAGTAGGTTAATTATTATGAATAATATTTTAGAATTAGATCAATTACAAGCATCTATTGATGATAAATTAATAATCAATGATTTTAATTTAAATGTTGGTGAGGGGGAAATACATGTAATCATGGGACCTAATGGTTCAGGTAAAAGTACTTTATCTAAAGTTCTTGCGGGACATCCCTCATATGAAGTTCAAAATGGACACATTAATTTCAACAACCAAGATTTGTTAGAATTGTCACCTGAAGAAAGATCTCACCAGGGTCTATTTTTAGCTTTTCAATATCCGATTGAAATTGCGGGAGTCACAAATTATGATTTTTTAAGAATTGCTTATAACGAGAAACAAAAATATTTAAAAAAACCTGAACTAGACCCATTAGAGTTTATGAATTTGGTACAAGTTTTATTAAATAAATTAAAAATGAGGGATGAATTTTTAAATCGAAATTTAAATGAAGGCTTTTCGGGAGGTGAAAAGAAACGCAATGAAATTCTTCAAATGTTATTATTGGATCCAAAATTAGTCATTTTAGATGAAATTGATTCTGGTTTAGATATTGATGCATTACGAATTATTTGCGAAAATATAACATTAAACTTAAATAAATCATCATCGTTGGTTGTAATCACCCATTATCCTCGTATTTTAGAATACTTGAAACCTAATTTTGTACACATAATGATCCAAGGAAAAATTGTTAAAACAGGAGGTTATGAACTTGTTGAAAAACTGGAAGAAAATGGTTATAGTGAATTTCTGTAATTTAGCTAATTACCCCCAAGGGAATTCGAATCCCTGTTACCTCCGTGAAAGGGAAGTGTCCTAGGCCACTAGACGATGGGGGCTTAAAATCATAAAGATATAAACAAAAACAATTATAAATTATTTTAGTTTAACTGTCAACTACTTAAATTTTGAAAAAAAAATTGTTTTTCTTGTATTATATAAGTTATTAGAAAAAAAGTTGGATGTATTGAAATGTAGACTTTTTATCACGTCCCAGAAATTATTATATAAATAAAAATATGTGTACCGAATTATTTTTAGCTATTCTATATTTTAGTACCATTTTTGCAGTAAATTTTTTTTTGTTTAAACTATTAAAAACTTATACTAGGAACATAATATATCTTTTAAAGGTACAAAACATTTTTAAACAAAAATTACCTAAGGATATTAGGGGGTTTGTATTGTTACATTTGTACAGTAAAAAAAATTCTAAAAATGTTGATTTAGTTGATTTGTTAAACAAATATTCAATTAATGAAGATGTCTTAACAATTGGAAATACCTATTCATACTTATTGAAAAATAGTCAAGAACAAGGTTCAAGAAAACAATTAAACAATTTTTACTTAGAATTACTAGAAAACCAGTATTTATCTAAGAACAGTGAATTAAACAATTTAAATTAACAATTAATGGATCTCCTGGGAATCGAACCCAGAACTTGTCGGTTAAAAGCCGAATACTCTACCATTGAGTTAGAGATCCTACATGACAGTCTATGAAAAAGCTGTCGGGTACAAATATAGTATATTAAAATATTTATAATATTACAAAGAATTTTATTTGTATTCAATTAAGAGTGTATTAAATGATGCAAAAATCCGTAAATTTTGATTAGATGAACACGACTGTAATTACTCAATTATTGACTATCGGTATTATTGTTGCAATGGGACCTGCAGTTATTGCTTTTTTAGCATATAAAAAAGCATTATAAATTGGTTCTCATTAGATTAGAAAGGACTCAGATTACCTAGTTTAGGTAAATGTATTGAGATTTAAGAAAGGAATAATTTATTTTTAAGAAAAATTAAAAAAACATGGCTTTACCTTGGTATCGTGTTCATACAGTTGTATTGAATGACCCAGGACGTTTAATTGCAGTTCACTTAATGCACACAGCATTAGTATCTGGATGGGCTGGTTCAATGGCTCTTTATGAATTAGCTATTTTTGACCCGTCGGATGCAGTATTAAACCCAATGTGGCGTCAAGGAATGTTTGTAATGCCTTTTATGGCACGTTTAGGAATTACTGAATCGTGGGGTGGATGGACAATCACTGGAGAAAGTTCAACTACTCCAGGTATTTGGAGTTTTGAAGGTGTTGCATTAACACACATCATCCTTTCAGGATTATTATTCTTAGCTGCTATTTGGCACTGGGTTTATTGGGATTTAGATTTATTCCAAGATCCACGTACGGGAGAACCGGCTTTAGATTTACCTAAAATCTTTGGGATTCATTTATTATTATCTGGATTCCTTTGTTTTGGATTTGGAGCTTTCCACGTTACTGGTTTATTTGGTCCAGGAATCTGGGTTTCAGATGCGTTTGGTTTAACTGGACGTGTTCAACCAGTAGCACCTGCTTGGGGTCCAGAAGGATTCAATCCATTCAACCCAGCTGGTGTTGCTTCGCACCACATTGCTGCAGGAACATTAGGAATCATCGCAGGAATTTTCCATTTAACAGTAAGACCTCCTCAACGTTTATACCGTGCTTTAAGAATGGGTAACATTGAGACAGTATTATCTAGTAGTATTTCAGCTGTTTTCTTCGCGGCATTTGTTACATCTGGAACAATGTGGTACGGTTCAGCGACAACTCCTATTGAATTATTTGGTCCAACTCGTTACCAATGGGATAGTGGTTACTTCCAACAAGAAATTGAACGTCGTGTAGAAGCTTCAGTTGCACAAGGTGTTTCAGAAACAGAAGCATGGTCTCAAATTCCTGATAAATTAGCATTCTATGATTACATTGGAAATAACCCAGCGAAAGGTGGTTTATTCCGTTCAGGACCAATGAACAAAGGTGATGGAATTGCTGAAGCTTGGTTAGGACACCCTATTTTCCGTGACCGTGAAGGTCGTGAACTTACAGTTCGTAGAATGCCTGCATTCTTCGAAAGTTTCCCTGTTATTCTTGTAGATAAAGATGGTATTATTCGTGCGGATATTCCGTTCCGAAGAGCAGAATCTAAATACAGTATCGAACAAGTTGGAGTTACTGTAAACTTCTTTGGTGGAAAATTAAATGGTCAATCATTTAAAGATGCTCCAACAGTTAAGAAATTTGCTCGTAAAGCTCAATTAGGTGAAGTTTTTGAATTTGATAGAACAAGTTTAGAATCAGACGGTGTATTCAGAAGTAGTCCTCGTGGATGGTATACTTTTGGGCATGCTAATTTTGCTTTATTATTCTTCTTTGGTCACTTATGGCATGGTGCTAGAACTATCTTCAGAGATGTATTCACAGGTATTGGTCCAGAAGTTACTGAACAAGTAGAATTTGGTGCATTTAGAAAAATTGGGGATAGAACAACTCCTCGTAAAGGAAGTGTTTAACTTTTTATAGGTTTGAAACTTGCTTGATCAAAAATAAAATATTAATTGAATAAATTAATATTTTATTTTTATTATTAATATAAAATTACTTCTTTTATTTACATGGAAGCTTTAGTTTATACATTCTTATTAATTGGTACTTTAGCAGTACTATTTTTCTCGGTTTTTTTCCGTGAATCCCCGAAAATTATTAGATCTTAGGAATTTTTGCTGTATGCAAAAGTTTTAGTCATCATCTTCTTCAAACGGGTCAATCAGTGCATCTGATCCTGGTCCAAATGAACTATAAATTGTTAATAAAGTAACACCAATAGTTAATGATGCTATTCCGAATGCGATTAATGCAGTATCAAAGTTCATAATATCGTTTTAATTTTATGTTAATTAATTGTAAAAATAGAATTGACAAAATTTGATTTAAAATTCATCTTTATTTAAATTGTACACAAATAAATTTGCTATGGCACTAAAAACACGTTTAGGTGAGATTCTTAAGCCGTTAAATATTGAATACGGTAAAGTGGCACCGAGTTGGGGTACAACACCTATTATGGGCCTTTTTATGGGCTTATTTTTATTATTTTTACTTATTATTCTTCAAATCTATAACTCATCATTAATTTTAGAAAATGTTGATGTAGATTGGAGTGCACTTGAAAGTTAAGAAAAATTGGGGGAGATATCATATTTTATGATAACTCCCCCATTTTTTTCTTTAATAAAATTTTTAAACACTTTCTACTTCATTTAACGCGAAATTATTCGTGTTTGTTCCACTATAATTTACTGATTCAAATCTGATAACAACTGGATAACGAATTGCTTCGTTTTTTTCAACACTTACTACAGTTCCAATTTTGTTGTACCAATATGATTCTTTTCTAAGAATTCGTACTTTAGCACCCTTTTCTACCATAATTGTGGTTTTTAATTTATTTAGATATTTATATATACTTATTTTAATTTATTTTTAATGTTAAACCTAAAATTAATTTCATATAAAAAATTTTTTTATATGAAATAGCTATTTTCAAATAATTTTGCGATTATTATATAAAGTAATATGAAAATTATTGAGGAGTTTTTGAACATTCAAAAAAATTAAAATTTAACAAAAAAATATATTAATTATGGATAATTCTATTTTTTTACTTACAAACGTAAATCTTAATGAAACATTAGGTGAAAATACTACTATCCTAGTTATTACAGCATTTGCTGTAATTACATTACTTTTCTTGGTTGATAATGGTTTATCAGTTTTTGAAAAAGTTTGGGATAGTTTATCAGATAAAATTTATAATCCTTCAGGAGATCCATCAGATCCATTTGCTGAATTGACAGGATTAGATCAAAGTGTTATTCAAGTTGTAACCGATACAGGTGTCAAATTTGAAGATGTAGCTGGGAATGAAGAAGCAAAAGAGGAGTTGAAAGAAGTTGTTCGCTTTTTAAAAGATCCGGATAAATTTTCTAAATTAGGCGCAGCAGTACCAAAAGGAGTTTTATTAGGAGGTCCACCAGGTACTGGAAAGACATTATTAGCAAAAGCAATTGCTGGAGAAGCAGGAACACCCTTTTTAAAAGTTTCAGGATCACAGTTCGTTGAATTGTTAGTTGGAGTTGGTGCCGCCCGTGTTCGTGAATTATTTGAAAAGGCTCGTTCTTTAAAACCATCTATTATTTTTATTGATGAAATTGATTCAATTGCACGTGCACGTTCTGGAAATAATAATATGGGAGGTGGTAATGATGAACGTGAACAAACTCTAAATCAAATTTTAACTGAAATGGATGGGTTTGATTCCGATAGTGGAATCGTTGTAATTGCTGCGAGTAACAGAATTGATATTTTAGATCCAGCAATTAAACGTGCCGGACGTTTTGATCGACAAATTACGATTAATAACCCTAATTTGAAAGAACGTCAGTCAATTTTAAAAGTTCATGCCCGTGGTAAAAAATTAGATCCAGCAGTTTCTATTGCTCAAATTGCTCAAAGAACAATTGGGTTCTCAGGTGCGGATTTAGCAAATCTATTAAATGAAGCAGCAATTTTAGCTACTCGTTTAAAGAAAACAACAATTACCATGGCTGAAATTAACCAAAGTGTAGATCGTATTGTTATTGGTTTAGAAGGAAAACAAGTTGTCCGTGTTAAAGCTCGTCAATTAACTGCCTTCCATGAAATGGGACATGCCTTTGTCGGAAGTTTAATTAATGAGAATGATGGAATTGAAAAATTAACGTTAGTACCTCGAGGTAATACACAAGGAACAACTTGGACAACTCCATCCGCAAGTCAATATAATTCTCGACGTGCATTTGTTAATCAAGTTTTAATTGCTATTGCTGGACGTGCGGCGGAAGAAATTGTTAGCGGTGTTGGTGAATGTACAGTTGGTTCACAACAAGATTTAAACCAAATGACACGTACAATTCGAACGATGGTATTACGTTATGCTATGGCTCGTTTGCAAGAATTAAAACAACAAGCACAACAAAGAAATTTATTCTTTTTAGGAAGTGATGTTAAACAAGAATTAAATAATATTATTGATAACTTTACAACTAATTTTATGGATATTACTTACAATGAAGTAGTTTCCTTTTTAGAAATTGTTCGTCCGGGTGGTGAACGTTTAGTTGATCAACTTATGATTTCTGAAGAATTAAGTGGAAGTGATTTACGAGCTATGGCACGTGAATATATTTCAAAATTAGGTTCTTTAGAAGTTTTATATACAACACGTCAATCATCCTTGTTTGATATTATGGCACCTGAATTAAAAAAATCTATTATTGAAGTAGAAAATGAGGTGGAATCAATCAAAGAAGAATTGATAAATAATTAAAAAAATTTTATTGAGAAAAGAAGGGGAAAGATAAGACAAGAATGTCTCATCTTTCCCCTTTTTTTACTAGAATTTTGGAAACACCAGTGGATCTGGATAAACAAAATTAATAAATAAAATAAATACAGTTGTAACGGATAACCAAGCTGTCATAAGAACTGGAGCTGTTGAAAGATATTTTTGAAGGTCTTTATTCATAATAAAAATTTTAGAATTAAATTTTATACATTAACGAGGCGATACAGTAACATCATCGTCATCTGCTAATAAGTCACCAGATGTGAATTCCTTCCACGCATCAACTGGCCATAAAAATCCAGAATTCATTATTTTGATTGCTACTGGAACGTTAATAATAATTTCATTTTCAAACGCATTTTTTTGTGTACTTGCATAACGTAAATATTTTCTACCAACCCAACCAATCCAACCAGTAATGTATAAGAACATAATTCCTGGAATTACGAATTCGTTAGCACGGTCCCATTGACCTGTAGCAATAATTCTTGGTAATCCTTCTTTTCCACAAAGTAATCCAGATTCTCCATAACGTTCAAATCTAGCTTTTGTTGCTTCAATTTCTTTTTGTAAAAATGCAGCTTCTTTACTTTCCGGAGTGTATAATTTTAAGCGATTATCTAGTTTCTTTAGTGAACTTTTTAAACGTTTTGCAAATGCCGGGGATGTCTTACACGGTGTCAAATTGTCTAAACTTGCATTTGCCGGTTTAATATCGACATTTACTAAACAAAAAGAAAAGATACTTAAAGCAATAAATCTAGATAATAATGCTTGAATATTTAATTTCATAAATATAATTAAAATTAATTTTGTGTGCTAATAGATTATATAGATATTATACGCTAATTTGTTTGTAATCGGGACTGACGAGACTCGAACTCGCAACTTCCGCCGTGACAGGGCGGTGCTCTAACCAATTGAACTACAATCCCTTAATTTTAATAAATAACATAGGAGAGAGAGGGATTCGAACCCTCGGTATGGAAAACCATACAATAGATTAGCAATCTAACGCGATAGACCACTCTGCCA
>MDSZ01176529.1_pt1 | contig 12099 bp, 13 predicted proteins | sample 811201 | NCBI WGS metagenome assembly MDSZ01 (sample SAMN05326647, study PRJNA326480) | marine metagenome | isolation source: seawater | place: Indian Ocean: North | collected 2010
ACTACGTTGATAGGCTGGATGTGGAAGCGCGGTAACGCGTGTAGCTGACCAGTACTAATAGCTCAATTGGCTTGATTTATGCACTGAAAAAAATTTCTATTATATATAGATAAAATAAGTTAAATCTTTTTAAGCGTAGTTAAAACTCCTTCAGAGTTAACTGGAGGTGTAGAGTTAAAATGTAATATTTTTTTCTCAAATCTATTTAACTTTTTTATTATTTTTGAATTCATACCATCCGCAAACCTAAAATAAGGTTTCATATACCATGGTCCATACATATTAAATATTGACCATCTTGATAGTTTTGTTGGTTGACCTACTCGGTGCCACAAAGCAGCATCAAAAAATATTATAGAACCTGCATTAGCAGTCATAATTTCGTACTTAATATTTTTATTTCGATCAATTGGCTTTTTATAAAGTTTATGTGATTTTTTTACATATTTTGTAGACGCATTTTGAGTTGTGAAATCTTCCAATGCAATTATTGCAAAGAAATTTAAAGACGGTTTTATTAATGAGTTGTTTTTTTTAACTACTCTAGAGTCTACATGCCATCCAAAACCTGAAGTTTTCTTACCATTATTCTTATTTTTGAGAATTCTAGGATTTCTTGCTGAGGGAGATATCAAAACGTAATCTTCGTCGATTAATTCACTCATAACAGGGTCAATAAATTTGTTATAAGTCAATTTAATTAATTTAATATCGTGATAAAAATAATTATATATTACCTGATTTTCATTTGAACCAAAATATTTACGCCTTTTTTTTAATCTGTCTAAAATACTTTCTAATTTAATAATGGTTTTTTTACAAAAATTCTTATTATAAACATTCGGTAAAACACTATAGCCGTTTTTTTTAACTTCAGAGATTACTGTTTTAATATTTTTTTTCATTTATTTTGTACAAATTGATAATAAGGTTTTTGATCTTCCTTTTAATATATTTGGCACCCAATCATAAGTATCACCTCTAAATGGGATCAGTCTTGCGAAAAAAAACTTTAAGGGTATTTTCCACATCCAGGTTGGTTTACACACAAGCCAAGGAACTACATTTATATTTTTAAAACCACTCAGTTCTAACAAAAATTTTAATGATTTTTTAGAATAAGGACGTAGATGAGTGGGGTCATCATAAAAAAATTTCATATTTGAACTCCAATCAGGAGTTACAATTATAAAGTATCCTGTAGATTTTAATACTCTCTTCACTTCTTTAAGAAAATTTTCAGGTTTATGTATGTGTTCAATTAAAGATATAGCAGTAACAACATCACAACTGTCATCGGGTAAATTAATTTTATCTTTTTCAAGATCAAGGTCTACAATATCCAATCCTTTTGCTTTCATTCCATAATTTTGGGCTACTTTTACTAAAGAATTATCTGAAGATCCTAGATCAAGTAAAAACTGATTACTTTCTAAATTTTTATCAAAAAATGTTTTTATTAATGAGTTTATAGTTTTAAAAACTCTTGTTTTAAGAAAAATTTGTTTTTTCTCTTTATATTTGTCTGTTTTTTTTAAAGCTGTAAAATATTCTTTACTCATAGTAATGTAAAATACTTATTTTTTTTTTAAGATAAACTATACTATAAATTGCAAAATAACTAAAAAAAGATAATCAAATGTGTGGGATATCTGGCATTATAAGTCTAAAAAACAAACCAATAAAAAATCTTAAGTCTAAAATAGAAACCATGACAAAACTTCTAGTTCATAGGGGCCCTGACTACTCAGGGGTATACATAAATCCAAAAAAATCTTTTGCTTTATCGAATAATCGATTATCCATAGTTTCGCCAAAAGAAAAAATTAATTTACCATTTACGAAAGATAACAATCATTTTCTTAGTTTTAACGGAGAAATCTATAATTATTCTGATTTAAAAAAAAAATTTAAAAAAAAAGGTATTAAATTTTCATCAAACACAGATACAGAAGTTTTTTGGCATCATTTAAGATCCTTAAAAAAAGGGGGGTTTGATAAACTAAATGGAATGTGGGCATATGCTTTTTATAATCAAAAAAAACACAAATTAGATCTGGGAAGAGACTTGTTAGGTGAAAGGCATATATTTTATTACCTAGAGTCAGGTAATCTATATTTTTCTTCAGAGGTAAAACCAATAATTTGTGCATCCAATAAAAAACATGAATTCAATGATTTAAATTTGGTTGAGGCTTGGAGGTTCAACTCATGTTCTAACGGCAGAACTTTAATAAAGGGTGTTTTTAAACTTGAGCCTGGATACCGACTTACAATTAATAAATCAAAGATATCAAAAGTAAAAGAGCAAGAAATATTACTAAAAAAGTGGATAACCTTTTTTAAAAGAGACCCGAGTGACGAAGAAGTTTTTAAGATTTTTAAAAATATGATTCAAACCGAGGTTTCTTTGAGAGTTCCAAAAGATGTAAATTTTTTCACAACGTTAAGTGGAGGCATCGATAGTACAATAATAGCTTCTTCAATAAATAGAGCCCAGAAAAAAACAAAAACGGTTTATGCCTACAGTTCAAATAAACAATTTAAGACAAATAACGATAAATATTCAGAGATTGAACTAAGTAGATTAATTGCTAAAAAATATAAGTTAAAACACCACTTAACTAATTTAGGGAGCCTAAAGAAAATAATTAATAGATCAAAAATTTTAGCAAAAAACTGTTTTGAGGGTTGTGTTGATCCAGGATTGATAAATTTTTCGGGACTTTCGGAATATCTAAAGTCAAAAAAAATTAAAGTAGGATTGATGGCTGAGGGACCAGATGAGTTATTGGGTGGATATAAAACCGACATTGAGGCTTACAGGATTGATAAAATATTTTCAAAAAAAGATAAAATAAATTTTGCAAGTTCAATGAATAAGTTGAATTTAATAAAAAATAAAGATTTTAAAATTCAGTATAAGCCTTTTAAAACAAGAGTAACTCATTTTTCAGGAAATGATAAATTTTTAAAACTTATAATTAATGAATTAGATAAAAAAATAAAACTTAATTCTTTTAATGATGTAAGTTTTAGAACTCAAAAAAAATATTCAAGTTTGTCATACCCACAGTTAAGGGCATTAAATTATATCAACAAGTCAATTCCTGAGATGATTAATATGAGGAAAGATAAGTCAATGATGATGAATTCTATTGAGCCTAGATTTCCTTTCCTTTCAAAAAATATTGTGGAATTTTTAATATCAATGCCTGATAAATATCGTTTTCAAAAAGGATTTGGTAAATTTTTCTTAAGAAAATATAGTGAAAAGTATATTAGTAGTAGTGTAGCATGGTTTCCAAAAAAAGGTATGGGCCATTATGCATGGGATAATTTCAAAGGTTTTTTTAATGAGTTAAAAGCAAGAAAGGTTATTAAAAATAGTAAACTTTTTTCAAAAAATTTATTTAAAAAAGGTGCAAAATTAATTATTTTTAACAAAAATGTCCACAAAGCTAATCTTTGGATAGCTTTTGTTCTAGCACAGACATTCGACTGTTTAGAAGAAATCAATAAAAAAAAATCCTTATGATTTATAAGTTAAGCAATTTTTAAAATGAAAAAAAAATCTAATTACAGAAGATATAAATCAATGCTAAATAAAGTTTATACTCTTCAATTTATTAATTCAGCAAAAACTTTTCTACCAGAAGGTCAAATAAAATATCATATTAAAAACTATAAAAAATATTTTAGATTAAATAAAAGGGAAATATCAAAAAAAAAGATATTAGAAACTGGTGCTGGACCTGGTGTACATGCAGCGATTCTATCTTTTATTTGTGCAAGTGTTTATGCAGCTGATATTCTTGAAACAAATATAAAAAAAATTAAAAATCTAAAAAAAATCTACAAAATTAAGAATTTAAAAGTAATTAAACACGACTTCATGAAGCCTTTCCCTAATATTAAAAATTTTGATTTAATTGCTTGTCATAACTGGATACAGCATACCCCTAATCCACAAAAAGTTTTTATAAATTTAACTTCAAAGATGCGATCAGGATCAAGATTTTATATTTCATGTTACCAATCAGGAACTTTCAGATTTTTTATAACACAAATTGCTAGAAAGATAATTAAAGACCAGGATTTTAATTTGCTTGTAAAAAAAACCAAAAAACATTTTAAAAATGGTTTTAAATTATTTAAAAATCCGGATAATATTACAGCTCGCCATATAACTGACGATTTTTTATCTCCTTATGTGATTCCTATCAGTTATAAAAATATATTTAATTTAGCAAGAAAGTGTGGATTAAAACCTTTAACTAAAGAACCTAAAATTAAAAATCTTGCTTTACATGATAGCATACCTCTAAGAATAGGATTTATTAAAAAGAATAAAAAAATAGGTTATATCTCACAAGATTATTTCACAAAACCTTTAGATGAGTTTAAGGTTAATAAAAACTTCTATGCTAAAAAGGCCTCAAAAATTGCTTTAACATTTTTAAAAAGAAAAAAATCTTTAAATAAGGATGAAAGAGTAGAAATTTGTCTAAGTTTATTTAAAATTAGAGCACAATATAGTAACCAGGTAAATAAAAGAAAATACTTAAAGTTAATTGATTATTTACAACAATTAACAAAAAAATATATAAATAATTATTAACCATGTCATTTTTTTTTAGCTATGTAATTCCTTGTCATAACTCAGAAAAAAATATTTTAAAATGTTTGGAGAGTTTAAAAAAAAATAATTTCCAAGACGAAATAATTTTAATAGACGATAAATCAACTGATAATACAATAAAAACTATTTTAAATTATAAGAAAAAAAATCAAATAAAGAATATTAAAATTATCACAAATTCACAAAATTTAGGTCCAGGATTATCTAGAAATAAAGGTATTAGGGTTGCTTCTGGACGATACATAATTTTTTTAGATTCCGACGACACTGTAAATATTAATGAAATTCGTGAGATTAAAAGAAAAATTGTAAATAATGAATATCCAGATTTAGTTTTAGGTCTTTATTCAAAAGATAATTTTCCTTTTAGTAATAAATTTATTTTTAAAGATATAGCTGAAGAAAAAATATTTTATAATTACGAATTAATTAAACTGTTAAATAAGCATAATATTGTATTTGAAGAAGCATGGCCTTTTATTGTAAAAAAGGAATTTCTTAAAAAGAAAAAGATAGCTTTTCCCCAAATTAGAATTAATGAAGACCAGGTATTTACTAACTTAATGCTGTTCAATACTAAAATTATATTATTTGTCAGAAATAATTTTTATTATCATAAAAATTTAAAGGATAGTCTTAGTAGAAAGTTCGATCTAGAAAGATGCCTAAGTTATTTTGAAAGTATTTTGCTTTTGTCTGTATTACTTAAAAATACTGAAAAAAATAATTTTAAAAAGTACCTTAAAAATTTATATAAAGTACTTGTAGATAATTTTAATAATTCTTTAATGGTAAGTGAAAACAATAGGTCTACGATTATTTTTAACAAATTTCAAAAAAAAGTTAATTTCTTTTGTTTAAATTTTTTAAAAACAAATCAAATAAACTATAATTTTAAAAATTTAATTTTTTCTTTCAATATCGAAAATATAAATAGATATGAAAATAATTATACAAAAAAAAATAATTAATTTTGTTAAAAAGAATAACAAAAAAAACTATCCAATATATCTTTATTGTAAAACAGATTTATCTTATTCATATTATAAAATATTAAAAAAAAAAAATTTTAAAATAAAAATAATTGATGATGGTTTTATAAAAAATCAAGCTAACATAAAAAAGTTAAAAAACACATTAATAATTTTATGTCACCATAGTGTTAAGGTATGTAAAAAGATAAAGAAAGTTTTACTCTCAAAAAAAATAAAGAATATAATCTTTAATAAAGTTTAAAAAGTTTTATTAATTTTTAATGGATCTTTCACTTGTAAAGCCGCTTCTACTTTAGCAACATTGTGATCTCTACCATTACAAAAATCACAAGCTTTAAGAAATTCTGTTTTGAAATATAGTTTTTTTAATTTTTCGACTATTTCATTATTTGTTAATTTGTTTAACACTATTCTATCCTCATCGTGTACAGGTATTGCTTTTAAATTTTCTGCATGCGCATTAAAAGGACATAGATACAAAATACCATGCAATAAGGTTAAACCTTGATTTTCACAGCAATTTCCAAAAATATGTTTATTTAATTCAGCTGTTCTATTAAATTTTTCTATTTTAGCACAGTCTTGCCAAGTTCTAATTTTTTCTGTTATAAATTTTATATTTAAGTCTTTTAGTTTGTTTTCAAGACGAGAAACATTTCTTGATATTTTTCCATAATCAGAAATTTTAAAAAGAATTTTGTTATTTTGAAAACATTTCATTTTATCATCTTTTAAAACAATTGTTCCATTTGTATAAATATGAATTGTTTCAAAATTTTTGTAAGTAAGTAACTTTTTTATAACTAAATCAATTTTCTTATAAATTAAGGGCTCACCACCTATTAATCTTATCTCCCTAATAAAATTCACCGAGCTGAGGAATTTATCCAAGGATAGTATTAACTCATTAAAATCTTCATCGATTGGTTTTGCATAATATTGCATTAAATTTGAACAATCCTTGCATTTTAATGAACACTTTTCTGTTAAAACTAAATCTATACTATTTAAATACAAATCTTTTTTTTCCCTAGGAGCGTTGACAGAATAGATGTACAAATCAATCTGTTCTTTACACCTGCTAGGTGTCCAATCAGTATTACAGTCTAAAAGGTTAATTTCAAATTCAGAAAATAAAAAATCCGAGTCGAAGTAGTTAGTGATTTTAATATCTTCTAATTGTCTTTTCATATATGGAAAGTTGAGTGAGGCAATGATTACTGGATGACTGTTTTTAGTTTTGGCTAATTCATCAATGGAAATTACTTTGTGTCCATTCCATTCTTTATTCCAATTAGACTCATTATTATCAGCTATTGCAATAACATCGATTTTAGCTTTATTTAGGGCGTTTAAAACTATCTTTCCTAGGTTTCCAGTTCCAAAAAGAATTACACCCTTATATTTCTTAACTTTTATAAGGGTCTTTAAAGAGTTGGGTATTTTTTTTTGATAATTCATTTTTTTTAATTTTTTACTTTACATACGTTCAAAAATTGTACACTATATTGTTCAAATAATGAACGCAAGCTATTTTTAACATGAGCAAACAAGAGAATAAATATAACGAAAACAGCCAAGAATATCTAGAAATCTTGAGGCATATTAAAAAGACCGAAGAACTTTCCCAAAGAAATTTAGCCAAAACGTTAGGTTTTAGTTTAGGAAAGTTAAATTATTTAATCCGAGCGCTTCAAAAAAAAGGGTTAATAAAAATTGAAAATTTTAAGAAAAATCCCAATAAATCAAAATATCTTTATTATTTAACACCTAAAGGGCTAACTGTAAAAACCACATTAACCTTAAATTTCATGGAAAGAAAACTTGCAGAATATGATGAGCTTAAAAAAGATTTAGAAAGGGATAAGGCAGAATAATGTGGACAGTATTAAAATTTGACAAAAAGGCTTTAGCATTGCTCAAAGAAGATCTGTCTTTAAAATTGGGTAAAGATTATAAAATCTATATACCAAAACTAAGAGTTCAAAAGTATAAAAATAACAAATTAATTAACAAAGAGATTAATCTATTGGGAGATTATTTATTTTGTTTTCACGAAAATTTAACAAATAAAAAAATTAATGAAAGTTTGAAATTCTCTAGAGGATTAAAATGTATTCTTAAAGGATTTGAGTCATCCCAAGAAGATATTTGTAGGTTCGTTGACAAATGTAAATCTTCAGAATGTAAAAATGGTTTTGTTTCAAAAGATTTCTTCAATTTAGAGTTAAACAGAAAGTATAGATTTTCGTCAGGACCTTTTACAGATAAAATTTTTCAGATTATTAATTTTCAAAGAAACAGAATTAAAATTTTAATGGGTAACATAGAAACAACAATAAATAGGAAAAAGTTTTTATATATACCTGTATAAGTCTGAACAAAATGTTTAAAATAATTGTAAATGAAATTTTTTACAAAGTGCGGAGCGTTGGCTAAAACATAAATGAAAATAATTGTTACAGGCGGCGCAGGTTTTATCGGGAGTAATCTTGTTGATTTTCTTGTTAAGAAAAAACACAAAGTAATTGTAATTGATAATTTTAGTACCGGAATTAAAAATAATCTCAAATTAAGCCAGAACAAAGTAAAAATAATTAATAAAGATATATCGTCTAATAAAAACCTGGATAGAATATTTAAAAAAGTAGATTATGTTTTTCATTTGGCTGGACTCGCTGATATTGTTCCAAGTATTGAAAAACCAGATTCATATTTTAAATCAAATGTTCTCGGAACATTTAATATTTTAGAAGCCTGTAGAAAAAATAAAATAAAAAAAATAATTTATGCAGCATCAGCAAGTTGTTATGGTTTACCTAAAAAATTTCCTACTAATGAACTTCAGAAAATAAATGTAAAATATCCATATGCTTTTACAAAATGGCAAGGTGAAGAATTGGTTAAACATTGGTATGAAATTTATAAGCTGCCGTATATTTCTATGAGATTTTTTAATGTTTATGGACCTCGTTCAAGAACTTCTGGTGCTTATGGTGCAGTTTTTGGAGTTTTTCTTGCACAAAAATTAGCGAAAAGACCTTTGACAGTAGTAGGTTCTGGAAAACAAACAAGAGATTTTATTCATATAACTGATATTGTTGAAGCATTATATAAGGCTGCCTTTTCGAAAGTTAAAGGAAAAATTTATAATGTTGGAAGTGGAAAAGAAACAAGTGTAAATAAAATAGCTAATATAATTAGCAAGAAAAGGATAAGCATTCCTAAAAGACCAGGCGAACCAGACCGCTCACTCTCAGATATAAAAAAAATAAAAAAAGATTTAAATTGGAAACCTAAAGTAAGTATTGAAAAAGGCGTTCAAGACCTACTTAAAAATTTACATCATTGGAAAAAAGCACCAGTGTGGACTCCAAAAAAAATAAAAAAAGCTACAAAAGTCTGGTTTAAATTTTTGAAAAAAAAATGAAAAAAAAATTTTTTAAATTAGAAGCTTTAAAAGAGTTACTCGAAAAAGAAAAAATAAAGGGAAGAAAGATAGTTCATTGTCACGGAGTTTTTGACCTTATTCATATTGGTCACATAAAGCATTTTAAAGAGTCTAAAAGATTCGGTGATATTTTAGTTGTAACCGTAACTCCTGACAGATTTGTTGACAAAGGTCACGGAAGACCGGCATTTAAGGAAAGAACAAGGATCGAGGCTTTAGAGGCACTTGAAGATATTGATTATTTAGCACTAAATACCGAGAAAAGTGCTTTATCAGCCATAAGAAAAATTAAACCAAATTTTTACTGCAAAGGACCCGACTATAAAAATTTTTCTCATGATTTAACCGGCAAAATTAGTGATGAGGTAAAGGAAGTAAAAAAGTTTAAAGGTAGAGTAATTTTTACAAAATCAGAAACTTTTAGCTCAACTAGATTAATAAATGAAAACAGTGGAATTTTATCTAATGAGCAAAAAATATTCATTAAAAACATTAAAAAAAATAATAATTTTATTTCTACAAGAAAAAAAATTGATAATTTCAAAAAACTTAAAGTTTTACTTGTTGGCGAGATAATTATTGACCAATATGTTTTTTGTGAAGCTCTTGGTAAATCTGGAAAAGAACCAGTTTTGGCTTTGAGAGATTTATATACAGAGGAGTATTTAGGTGGGGCTGGAGCTATTTCAAATCACCTTTCAACTTTTTGTAAAAACATTAAACTGTTATCTATGCTTGGGGAAAGAGAGGAGTTTAAAAAATTTATAAACTCTTCGATCCAAAAAAACGTGAATTTAGAATATATAAAAAAAAAAAATTCTCCAACTATAATCAAGAGAAGATTCTTGGATCATGTTAGCCATAGTAAAGTACTTGGTGTATATAAAATTAACGACGAACTGTTAACAAAACAAAACGAAAAAAATTTTAATAACATATTAATAAAAAATTTAAAAAAATTTGATCTTGTAATAGTGTCTGATTATGGTCATGGGCTAATCTCAAAAAAAAGTGCAGAAATTATAACAAAATATTCTAAATTTTTAGCTCTTAATGCTCAAGTTAATGCAGCCAACATTGGTTATCACACAATGAGAAATTACAAAAATTTAGATTGTGTTATTATTAATGAAAAAGAGATCCGTCATGAAACAAGAGACAAAAACACAAATATAGAGAAATTAATGATAAATTTATCCAATGTGCATAATATTAAAAACTTAATTGTTACTAGAGGGTCAAGTGGATCAACAATCTTTAATTCAAAATCTAAAAAGTTTTTTTATTCCCCTGCATTCGCAAAAGCCACAATTGATAAAATAGGAGCAGGAGATGCGATGTTATCAATGGCTTCTCTTTGTCTCAAAATGAAGCTTCAACCAGACATAACACTTTTAATTTCATCATTAGCCGCAGCTTACTCTGTAGAAAATGTAGGTAATAAAAATAAAATATCCAAAATGAAAATTTTAAAAAATTTAGAAAATTTATTTAAATAAAATATGGAAAATTATTTTACAACTGAGGAAATAAACACTCAAAAAAGTCTAATTAAAAAAGGGTATTTCATTTTTAATATAAAAGAAAAAAAATTGCTGAATGAAATAAGAGATAAAACTTTACTTCATGTAAAGGATTGGTTTAAAAAAAGAAAAATTAAAGTTAAAATAAATTCAAATATTTTAAACAATATTCATAAATTTATTTCTATTGAAAATTTAAATTCATTAAGGCTGCATGTTTATAATAAATTAAACTTAGATAGAAAATTTCACGAAAACTACTTTTTTATTGGTAAAAAATACATTGATATTTTATGTGGTAACGAAGTCTCTATGCAAAAAAAAGTAAATTTAAGTATCCAGCTTCCTAAGGATGATAGTTCGTTATTACCAGTACATTCAGATGTTTGGCAAGGAGATTCCCCGTACGAATTAGTTTTATGGATACCCCTAGTAAACTGTGCCAAAACAAAATCAATGTATATTTTACCAAAACAAATTAATAAAAAATTTCAAGAAAAATTATTTAAATACAATTCAACATCAAAAATTTTTAATGAGGTGAAGGGAAAAGTTAAATGGTTAGATATAAAGTATGGACAAGGACTTATATTTACCCAAAATATTATGCATGGGAATGTAGTAAATGTAGAAAAAACCACAAGGTGGAGTTTTAATTGCAGATTCAAATCTTTACTTTCACCATATAGTGGAAAAACAATTGGTGACTTCTTTTCACCAATTACAATAAGAGCAGCCACTAGACTAGGTATGAATTATGAAGAACCTAAAAAAAAATAGTAAAGGTTATAGAGGCTATATTTTTTCAAGAAAAATTAAAGGTCTTATGATACCCCAGAAAGTACAAAATTTAGTTATAAGGGATTACGCCCACAGAAAAAAATTATTTTTTAAGCTTAGTAAAGTAGAATATTCTTTTACAAAATCTTATTTAATGCTTAAAAGCTTAGTGAAAGAAATAAAATATTTGAATGGATTAATTTTTTATAGCCTTAATCTTTTGCCAGAAAAAAAGATTGAAAGAATAAGTTTTTTAAATCAAATATTAAAAAATAAAAAACAAATTCATTTTGCATTAGAAGAAATAGTTATTAAAAATAAAAATGAATTACAAAAAATTGAAGACATTTTTTTTGTAAAAGAAAATTCTCGAAACTTATAATAAATTATGAAAGTAAGATTTTTTGATTTAAGAGTAAAAGATAAAAAATTAAATAAAGAACTCGTTAATTCCGTAAAGAGAGTTTTTTCCCATGGACAAGTTTTATTAGGTCCTGAGGTAGATCAATTTGAAAAAAAAATAGCTAAAATGACTGGCTCAAAATATGCTATAGGTGTTGGATCTGGAAGTAGCGCGTTATATTTGGCTTTAAAAGGTATAGGGGTTAAAAAAGGTGATGAAATTATAACTACACCACTTACTTGGATTATTACACTCAATGCTATTGCTGAGTGTGGGGCAATACCTGTTTGTGTGGATATAGATGA
>MDSZ01021514.1_pt1 | contig 12098 bp, 16 predicted proteins | sample 811201 | NCBI WGS metagenome assembly MDSZ01 (sample SAMN05326647, study PRJNA326480) | marine metagenome | isolation source: seawater | place: Indian Ocean: North | collected 2010
GCCGACACTTCGGACACGCGGCCCGCGCCCTTGGTGATGACGACCAGGTTGATGATCATCAGGATCGCAAAGACGAAGATGCCAACGACATAGTCGCCGCCGATCAGGAAGTGGCCGAACGCCTCGATTACCTGCCCCGCCGCGTCCGCGCCTTCATGCCCCGACACCAGCACCACGCGGGTCGATGCGACGTTCAACGCCAGACGCAGCAGCGTCGCAAACAGAAGGACCGTCGGGAAGCTGGAGAAATCGAGCGGCTTGGCGGCGTTCAGCGCCACCATCAGCACAGCGAGCGAGATCATGATGTTGGTGATGAAGCCGATGTCCAGCATGACCGCCGGGACCGGCACCATCATGAACAGGACCACCATCAGGGTCGCGAAGGGCAGCACCGCGCCCTTGACGGCGCTCATCCAGATCTTCGCTTTGACTTGGGCAGGGGACATGGTCGGCCGTTACCTTCCGAGGGTGGCAAGCATGAGATAGGCAAGACGCGCCGTCTGCGGCTGCGGACGGACGGTGACGTCGGGCTGCTGGCTGAGGCGCTGGGTTTCGATCCGCACATAATCGGCGGGCTGGACGGTCCGTGCGCCACTCGGCAGGCTGGCGGCGGCGCCGGAGGCGTCGGCATATTGGACCGGGCCGCCCAGGCTGTCGGAGCTCTTCTGCAACTTGGCGGCGAAACGGTCGCGAATTTCCGAAAAGCTGCGCGCATTGCCGGACCGGTCGTAAAAGATAGACCGGTTGGCGCGCGCGGCGGACGGGAAGAGCGAGGCGGCGCTCGCCTCGGGCGCGCGGTCATGGACCGACAGGAATTTGGTCGCCCCGCCCACCCCCAGGAAATGCGCGAGATAGAGATCGACCGGCTCGGCCTCCCGGCCCAACTTCGATTCCAGATAGGCCTTATTGTCGGCGGCATGCTGCGCCGCCATCACCGAGGCGGTTTCGGGATGCTTGCGCAGATCGAGTATCTGCTGGCGCAATTGCGGGTCGGACACATGATAGCGGCCGTTGCTGCCCTGGCTGATCGCGTCCGACGCCCAGCCCAGCCCATATTCGCTGCCATGCTTGTCGATGACGGCAAGCCAGCTCTGGTCGATGAACTGATAAAGGCCGGTGGCGGAGGAGGTGGTGGCGCGCGCGGTCGGATTGAGGCTCGATTCGATCTTCGCCTGCCCCAGCAGATAGCTGAAATCGACACCCGTGCGCCGGCTCGCCATGGCGATCGCGTTGGTCACGCGATTGCCGGTCGATCCGGAAGTTGCCGAAATGTCTGCGAATGCCGACACGATGCTCTAAATCCCCAATTGCTAGCGAGGACATTAGAGCAAGGCTTGTGCCAAGATTTGGTTAACGCGCAGGCAGGAATTTGTCCGCCCCGCAACGAAAAACGGCGCCCGAAGGCGCCGCTTTAGGTTTAACGCAGAAAATTTTTCAGCGGCCGTAGGTCAGTGGCGCGGCGCGCGCGCCGTGCGACGCCAGGATGGACAGGCGCTGGCTGGCATGATCGGCCAGCAGATTGACGCGCACCCGCGCGCTTTCGATCAGCGGCAGCATCGCGCTGATCCGCTCCACCACCGCCGGGTCGGACCGCCAGGCGCCAATGGCGCGCACCCCGGCGGCGGCGCGGCTGACCCGGTCGCTCGCCTGCTCGATCGCCGACACGTCACTGCCGGTCAGCGCGTCGCGCAGGCCGTCAAATGCTGCGAACAGATCATCGAGGGCGGCAAGGCCGAGCGGCATGGCGGCAGATCCTTATTTCTGGGGCAAATCGAGTTCGAGCATGCGTTCGGCGATCGCATCCGCGTTCACCGGATAATTGCCCGACGCGATCGCGCTCTTGATCGCGGCAATCTTGTCCATGTCCACCGGCGCGCCTTCGGCCGCCATGCGGGCAGCGGGGCTGGCGACGTCCGCCGCTGCCGACGCCGGCACGGAACCGGCTGGCGCGGCAGCGCGCGTCTTGCCGCTTTCGCGCAGGCTGGTCGCGCCGATCGCATTGCCGATGCTCTGTCCAACAGAGTTGATCATGATCTTAATCCTTCACTCGTCCTTTGACCCTTATAACGGACAAGTTCAAAAATCATTAAATCCTGGAATGCGCACCACGCCCATATCGACGATCTGGGCAAAAACCGGCGGACTTTTGCGGTCTTCGCGCACGCGGATCGTATCGCCGACCGCTCCGCCTTCGTCCGCGATCATCATGCGCGACACGCTGAAACTGGCATTGCCGGCCATCAGTTGCACCGGATCGCCCTTGCGCACCACATCTTCCCTGGGCGCGGCGGCGATAGCGGCGCGGGTAAAGCCGTTCGACGGCGCAGCGCGTGGATTGGAACCGGGCACGGGGCCATAGCTGGCGGCGGCGACGCCCTTGACCAGCGGCACGCGGATGCGCCAGCCCAGTGCCTCGCACTTGACCATCGCCGCGCCGAAAACGGGACCTTCGACCGTGGGGGTGCTGGGGCAGGACGCCAGGCGCAGCCGGCGATCGACAGGTGCCGCCGGACCGCCCGGTTCGCCCATATTGGCGCCGACGGTCATCGCGACGAGGCTGTCGATGCGATCGAGATTTTCGAACGTCTGCTGCGCCAGCGCGGGCTGCACGGTGGCGAGCGCGGCGATGGCGGAGAGGAGGAACGAAAGGCGAAGCACGGCAGTCTCCTGTCAGGACTAAAGTTTCTGCCAGTCGAATACGCAATTTTCGTGCCAGTCGGTTCAACCCGCGGCTTTGCTGCCGGGGGCGACGCGGATCCATTGCCCCTGCCCCGCCTGCCCGTCCGCCTGGTCCAGGCCCCGGATCAGCAGCCGGTCGCGGACCAGCCCGCGCGCCTGCAACGCCCGCGCAACCGCGCCCAGTCGCGCGGCGGCCAGATCCCATTCGTCGAACCGCTCGTGGCGGGCGTCCGCACCCTGGCTGCGGATTTCGACCGCCGGCGCACCGGCGAAGCGGCGCGCAAGGGCGGCAATCTGCGCCTCCCCTCGCGCGCTCAGCAGCGCTTCGCCCGGCAGGAACAGGTCAGCGGCGCGGATCTCCACGCCATCGGCCATCGGCCGGCCGCCAAATTGCCGGCTGACCTGCGCCAGCATCGCATCGCGCCGCGATCCGCTCGCCTGCAACAGCACGAAGAAGGCAAGCAGCAACAGCAGCAGATCGGCAAAGCTGATCGCCCAGCGATTGCGCCGCGCAAGGGGGAGTGGGGGCGCGCTCATGCCACTTCGCGCATGGCCGCGCGGCGCAGCGGCACATTTTCGCGCCGCGCGATCACCAGCATCCGGTCCGCCGCCTCTCGCTGCCAGGCCAGTTCACGGTCCGACAGGTCGGCCAGGCGCGCGGCGATGGGCGCTGCGATGATGTTGGCGATGACGACGCCATAGAAAGTGGTGAGCAGCGCCAGCGCCATTGACGGCCCCAGCGCGGCGGGATCATCCATCGCCGCGAACATGCCGATCAGGCCCAATATCGTGCCCGCCATGCCCAGCGCTGGCGCGGCATCCGCCACCGACAGCCAGACGCGATGCGCCGCGCCATGACGCTGCGCCCGGTCAGCGAGCGCCTGCGTCGCCCACAGCGCGAATTGTTCGGTGCGGTCGCAATTGGCCAGCTTGTGCGCGGCCTGCGTCAGGAAGGGATGGGCGGTCTTCACCCGGTCGGTACAGGACAGGCCGCGCAGCTGCGCGACATGATCGATCTGGAGCAAGGCGGCGCGCGCGGCGTCCTGATCGCGCAGAGGATTGGCGCGCAGCAACGGCGCCAGTGCTCCGATCGCGCGCCCGCAAGCGGCAAGGCCGTTCTGGAACAGCGCCACCAGCGCAATCCCGCCCAGCATCGCCAGCAGCGTTGCCGGATCGAACAAATGGCTGAAAATCGCGAGCATGCGCCGTGTCGTCCCCATCGTTCATCAGCGGCCGGCAACGCCCTGCCGCCGACCGGCAAAAATTTGCCGCCCTTGCCGTCTCGCCTGCGAAAAGCCCGTATTCCCCAGCTTTGCCGCCTTGCCGATGCGTCACCCACGCAAATTGGCACGGCTCTTGCTGATCACAGGCTGGATCACCCGCAGGCGATGCCATCAGGCTTCAGAACGGCGGGTGAAGGATAAACTTTAGAGCGAATTTTTGAGCATGTCGGTCGAAGACAATCTGTTCGGGATCCATGGAAAGGCGCTGGCGCTTCGCTCGCAGCGCCTGTCCCTGCTCGCGTCCAACATCGCCAATGCCTCCACGCCTGGTTACAAGGCGCGCGACATCGACTTTGAAGCCGCGCTCAAGGAAGCGACGGCGCAATCGTCGGGCGCGACCTCCACCGACATGGGCAAGGCGGTCGAAGACGCCATGGGCTATCGCGTGCCGCTTCAGCCCAGCCTTGACGGCAATACGGTCGAACTCAGCACCGAACAGACGCTGTTTGCCGAAAACGCCGTCAAATATCGCACGACCCTCTCCTTCCTTGAGGGCCGGATCAACACCATCAACCGTGCGCTGAAGGGAGAATGAGCATGAGCGGCAATGGCGCCATGAACATCTTCGACATCGCCGGCCGCGCCATGAGCGCGCAGCTGGTGCGTCTCAACACCACCGCGTCCAACATGGCGAATGCCGGCAATGTCACCGGCAGCGCGCAGGACGCCTATCGCGCGATCAAGCCGGTCTTCACGTCCGTCACGGACAGCCCGGGCGTGTCGACGGTCAAGGTTTCGGACGTCGTTACCACCAAGGCCGAGCCGACCAAGCGCCACGACCCCAATCATCCGCTGGCCGACGCCAATGGCGATGTGTGGGAAGCGGCGGTCGACAGCAATGCCGAGCTGGTCGACATGATCGAGACCGCCCGCATGTACCAGAACAACGTCCAGGTGCTCAACACCGCCAAATCCCTGATGCTCGAAACCATAAGGATCGGCAAATGACGAGCGTTTCCACCGTCACCGACAGCGCGGGGCTTTCGGTCTATAATCCCAACGCGAAAGTCGGCACCGGCAACGCGACGATGGATCAGGCCAGCTTCCTGAAGCTGTTGACCGCGCAGATGCAATATCAGGACCCGTTCGAACCGGTCGACAATGCCGAAATGGTGTCGCAGATGGCGACCATCACCAATTCCAGCGGCATCGCCGAGATGAACGCCAACCTGGCGTCGATCAAGCAGGAGTTGACCGGCACGCGCCTGGGCGATGCGGCAAGCTGGATCGGCAAATCGATGCTGGTCCAGAGCAATGTCGCCGTGCCCGACGCCAGCGGCTATTATGCCGGGCAGGTCAGCTTCGCCGACGCCACCAACGGCGCGACCGTCGACCTGGTCGATGGCAGCGGCAATGTCGTTAAGACCATTGACTTAGGGTCGCAGCAGGCAGGCGACGTCACCTTCTACTGGGATGGCAAGGACGACATGGGCGAAACCGTGTCCACCGACGCCCTGCAAGTGAAGGTCAAAGGCGCCACCCCCAGCAAGGTCGCGACCTGGGCCACCATCGCCGCCGTCCAGTCACCCGCGGACGGTTCCTCTTCCAAACTGATCACCGCGCTCGGCAGCTACAGCCCGTCCGACGCGCTGAGCCTGATGTAATTCTTAACCCCATCCTTTTCACCCAAGGAGCAACGCCATGTCCTTCTATGTTTCGCTTTCCGGTCTCAAGGGCGCGCAGGCCGACCTGTCCGCCATTTCCAACAATGTCGCCAACGTGAACTCGACTGCCTTCAAGAAGAGCAAGGCGCAGTTCGGCGATATCTTCGCCGCCTCGCCGATGCAGACGACGCATCAGGTCGCGGGTCAGGGCGTGCGCGTGCAGGGCATCACCCAGCAGTTCACGCAGGGCACGATTGAAACCACCGACAAGACGCTGGACCTTGCCATCACTGGCGAAGGCTTCTTCACCGTGAAAGGCGAGGATGGCACGATCAGCTACACCCGCAACGGCGCCTTTTCGGTCGATAATGACCGCTTCGCCGTCGACACCACCGGTTCGCGCATTCAGGTGTTCGCGGTCGATCCCGAAACCGGCGAGTTGACCACGCCGCCGACCAGCGCCACCGGCCCGGGCGACCTGACCGACCTGCAAATCCCCACCACCTACAACAACGAAGCCGACGGCGCGCAGCTGACCAGCGTCGGCGTGTCGAAGGAAGGGCTTGTTTCGGCCATTTACGCCGATGGCAGCACCGTTTACCTGGGCCAGGTCGCGATGGCGTCCTTCAACAGCCTGGAAGGGCTGCGCCAGCAGGGCGACGCGCACTGGACCTCCACCGTGGAGAGCGGCAACCCGATCCTGGGCACCGCCAATCAGGGCATGTTCGGTTCGGTCAATTCCGGATCGCTGGAACGCTCCAACGTCGACATCACCGACGAACTGGTCCAGCTGATCGCTGCCCAGCGCAATTTCCAGGCGAACAGCAAGGCGATCGAGGCGGCCAATACGCTGACCACCACCATCGTCAACATCCGCACCTAAGCGGTTTAGGCGCGGGATCAGGAGGAACAGCCCATGGACCGGCTCGTCAACACGGCACTGACGGCGATGCGCGGCGCGATGGCGCGGCAGGCGTCGATCGCGAACAACCTCGCCAATGCCAACACCGTTGGCTTTCGCGCGGAAATCGCCAATGCCGAAACGCGCTGGATCCAGGGCGAAAGCTTCGACACCCGCGCCCAGGCCTCCGAACAGGTGATCGCCGCCGACATGGCGCAAGGCGCGGTCACCGAAACGGGCAATCCGCTCGACGTGGCGCTGGACGGGGACGCACTGCTCACCGTCCAGGCCACCGACGGCAGCGAAGCCTATACGCGCCGCGGCGACCTCAAGGTTTCCGACAGCGGCCTGCTGACCACCGGCGACGGCCTGCCCGTGCTGGGCGAAGGCGGCCCGGTGATCCTGCCACAGATGGACAGCGTCTCCATCGCCAAGGATGGCAGCATCTGGGGCGTGCCGCAGGGCGGCGATCCGGCCAACCCGCAGCAGGTCGACAAGCTCAAGCTGGTCAATGCGGCCGGCTCCAGCATCGCCAAGGGCAATGACGGCCTGTTCCGCGAAGTCAATGGCGGCGCCCTGCCCTCCGATCCGCTCGCCACCGTGACATCGGGATCGCTGGAAGGATCGAACGTCAATTCGACCCAGGCGCTGATCGACATGATCGAGGCCAGCCGCGCATGGGAAACGCAGGTCAAGATGATCGACACCGCCAAACAGCTGGACGATGGCGGCGCGTCGCTGATGCGCCTCGACGGCTAAACCCTATGGTTAATATTGGCACGCCTCTTGCTTTGATGCGTGCATGAGCGGTCCGAGTGAGGATCGCATAACCGACTGAGCGGTCCGCGCGAGGATCGCGCCACGGAGAATGCACGATGAGCAACGCCGCCCTTCATGTCGCCCGCACCGGCCTTGACGCGCAGAACACGAAGATGCGCGTCATCGCCAACAACCTGGCGAACGTCAACACGACCGGTTTCAAGAAGGACCGCGCCGATTTCGAGACGCTGGCCTATCAACAGATCGTGCAGGCCGGCGCCAATTCCGATGCGGAAAACAAGTTCGCCACCGGGCTGAACCTGGGATCGGGCGTGGCGCTCCAAGGCACCAGCAAGATCAATACGCAGGGCACGCTGACCCAGACCAGCAATGCGCTGGACATGGCGATCGAAGGGTCGGGCTATTTCCAGGTGCAGCAGCCCGACGGCTCCATCGCCTATTCGCGCGCGGGCAATTTCAGCGTCACCGCCGAAGGCACGATCGTCACCGGCGACGGCCTGCCGCTGATCCCCCAGATCACCGTGCCGCAGGGCGCGACATCGGTGTCGATCGGCAATGACGGCACCGTGTCCGCGACCTTGCAGGGCGAAAGCGAACCCAGCCAGCTTGGCCAGATCGAACTGGCCAGCTTCATGAATCCGTCGGGCCTGCAATCGATCGGCGGCAATCTGCTGGTCGAAACCGCCGCCAGCGGCACGCCGCAGGTCGGCGTCGCTGGGCTGGAAGGGCGCGGGGTCATCCGGTCGGGCTATCTGGAAACGTCCAACGTCAACATCGTCGAGGAACTGGTCGACATGATCGAGACGCAGCGCGCCTATGAGGTGAACAGCAAGATGATCAAGGCGACCGACGAAATGCTCCAGTACGTCAACCAGAATATCTGAGCTGTGACGATGCGCATCTCCTTCACCCTTATCGCCGCCGTTTCCGTGCTTGCCCTTGCCGCATCGCCCGCCGATGCGCGCAAGAAGAAGCGCGAGGTGGAGCGCGAATATTTCGCGCCGACCGTCATCGCCCAGCCGGCCGCGCCTGCGGCCAACGGCTCCATCTTCCAGACGTCGGTCGGCTATACGCCGCTGACCAGCGGCGCGCGCGCCACCACCGTCGGCGACATCATCACCATCGTGCTGGTCGAACGCACCCAGGCGTCCAAGAGCAACAGCGCCGACACCAGCCGCAGCGGCTCCTTCGGGCTAACGCCGCCGAGCACCGGCGTGCTTTCCAAGCTCTTTTCGCCCAGCGATGTCGCCATGGGCGGCAATAACGGTTTCACCGGCAAGGGCGCGGCGACCCAGTCGAACGCGCTGTCGGGCGAAATCACCGTCACCATCGCGCAGGTCTATCCCAATGGCACCATGCTGGTGAAGGGTGAGAAGGCGTTGACGCTCAATCGCGGCGACGAATTCATCCAGATCAGCGGCCTCGTCCGCCAGGCCGACATCAGCCCGGACAACCGCATCGCCTCCACCCGCGTCGCCGACGCCAAGATCATCTACAAGGGCAAGGGCGAGATCGCCAATGCCAGCCGCCAGGGCTGGCTCCAGCGTTTCTTCTCCGCGATCAGCCCCTTCTGATGGAGAGCCAAGTGAGCGTTTTCCACCGCCTCTTTCCGATGGTCGCGCTGTTCGCCGCCTTCGCCCTCGTCACGCCCGCCCATGCCGAGCGGATCAAGGATCTGGGCACGTTCCAGGGCGTGCGCCCCAACCAGCTGACCGGCTACGGCATCGTCGTGGGCCTGGCTGGCACGGGCGACGACAGCATCGAATATGCAACGCAGGGCATGAAAGGCGTCGTGTCGCGCTTTGGCCTGACGCTGCCGCAGGGCGTCAATCCGGCGCTCAAGAACGCCGCCGCCGTGCTGGTGACGGCCGACCTGCCCGCCTTTTCCAAGCCCGGCCAGCGGCTGGACGTCACCGTGTCGGCGCTGGGCAAGGCCAAGTCGCTGCGCGGTGGCACCCTCATCATGACCCCGCTGCGCGGCGCGGACAATGAAATCTACGCCATGGCGCAGGGCAACCTCGCCGTCGGCGGCCTTGGCGTATCGGGCGCCGATGGCAGCCAGGTGTCGGTCAACATCCCCTCGGCCGGGCGCATCCCCAGCGGGGCGACAGTCGAGCGCGCGGTTGCGACCGGTTTCGATACCGCCCCCACCCTGACCTTCAACCTTGCCGAAGCGGACCTGACCACCGCTCTGCGCGTGGCCGATGGCATCAACCGTGCCTTTGGCGACAATCGGGCGAGCGCGGTCGACGCTGTTTCGGTGACGATCGCCGCCGCGCCGGGCGCGGAGCAGCGCATCATGATGATGGGCATGATCGAAAATATCGAGGTCGCGCCCGCCGACGCCCCGGCCCGCGTCATTGTCAACGCGCGCACCGGCACGGTCGTCATCAACGGCGCGGTCAAGATCCATCCGGCCGCCGTCGCCCACGGAAAACTGACGGTCAGCGTCAATGAATCGCCGCGCGTCGTCCAGCCCGCGCCCTTCAGCCAGGGGCGCACCGCGGTCGAACCGTCGAGCAACATCAGCATCGACGAACAGAAAAAACCGATGGTCAATTTTAAAGGTGGGGCGTCGCTGGCCGATATAGTGAAGGCGGTCAACGCCATCGGGGCATCCCCGGCGGACATGGTCGCGATCCTCGAAGCCTTGAAACAGGCGGGCGCGATGAAAGCCGATCTGGTGGTGCTGTGATGCAGGTGACGACAACTTCCCCGACGGCAGAGGCCGGGTCCGGCGCAGGCGGCGCAAACCGCGCCGCGCTGGACAAGGTCGCACAGCAGTTCGAAGCGGTGTTCCTGCGCCAGATGATCGGCGCGATGCGCTCGGCCAGCCTGGCCGAGGGCATCACCGATTCCAGCGCCACCCAGCAATTTCAGGACATGGCCGACGCGCGCACCGCCGACGCCATGGCGAGCAAGGGCGCGATGGGCATTGCCGACCTGCTGATCAAGCAGTTCGGCGCGCGCGTCACCGCCACACCTGCCGCTGCGACTGACGGCGCGGCCGGGACGCCGGGCGCATGAGCGACCTTTTCATCATCGGGTCGTCGGGGACCAAGGCCTATCGCACCGCGATGGCCGCCATTTCCGAAAATATCGCCAATGCCGGCACCGACGGCTATGCCCGGCGCACGGTGACGACGGCGGAATCGGGCGCATCGACCTCCACCATGTCGCTCTACATCGCCAAGGCCAATTTCGGCGGCACGCAGGTGATGGGCGTCGATCGCGCGAGCGATCCCTATCTCGACGCGACTGTACGCACGACCGGCATGAACCTGGGCAGCGCGACGGCGCGGCTGCGCTGGCTGACCGACGCAGAAACCGCGATGAACGACAGCAGCACCGGCGTAGGCCAGCTGATGACCAGCATGTTCCAGAATATGGAAAAGCTGGCCGCTAGCCCTGGCGACACGTCACTGCGCGTCACCACGCTCGACAGCATCAGTCGCGTGGCGCAATCGTTCAACCAGACTGCGGCCGACCTCAAAAATGTGTCGGACGGCATCGCGACCGAAGCCACCGCCTCGGTCCAAACGATCAACCGTTCGCTGTCCGCGCTCGCCAATATCAACAACAGCCTGCTGCGCGCGCAGCCGGGCACATCCGCTTATGCGCAGTTGCTCGACAGCCGCGACGCCGCCTTGCAGGACCTGTCGGAAAATCTGAACGTCACGATCAGCTTCGGCGCGCATGACAGCGCCGAAATCAGCTTCGCCGGGCAGACGTTGGTCAGCGGCAACAGCGCCGCCAGCCTGTCGGTCGCGGCCAATGACGATGGCACGCTGGCGCTCAGCCTGAGCGACGGCACCGCGCTCAGCGCGCCTGCCAACGGCACGCTGGGCGGCCTGTTTTCCGCCGCGCAGACCGTCACCGAGCGCCGCGCCAGCCTCGACACGCTGGCCGAACAGTTCGTCACCGACGTCAATGCCTGGCACGCGCAGGGCCTGACCGACGCCGGCACGGCGGGCGTTCCGCTGCTATCCTATGGCGGCGGCGCGGCCAATGTCGCGGCACTCGTCACCGATCCCGCGCTGCTGGCGCTCAAATCCGCTGACGGCACGCTCAACGGCAATCTTTTGACCGTCACCTCCACCCTGCGCGGCAATGGTAGCGTCGAACAGGCCTGGACCTCGCTGGTCGCCACCCACGCCAATCTGCTGGGCGCGACCCAGGCGGAATTTGACACCGCCACCAACCGCAGCGACCAGGCCGTCGCCGCGCGCGAAGCGGTAAGCGGCGTCGATCTCGACATGGAAGCGGCCGACCTGCTGCGCCTGCAACAGGCCTATTCGGGCTGCGCCAAAATCCTGCAGATCGCCAAGGAAACCATCGATTCCATCCTCAACATCATCTGACCGGCAAAGGGCTGACTCATGGTAGGCATCACCAACAAGATCATGCTCGCCGAAATGCGCCGGCAGCAGAAATTGTCGCAGAGCATCGTCGACGGGCAGACCGCCATTTCGACCGGCATTACGCTCAACAAGCCGTCCGACAATGCGCTCGCCTGGGTCCAGGTGTCCGACATCGGCCGCGCGCAGGCGCAGCAGGCCGCCTGGCAGGCCAATGTCAGCTATGGCACGACCCGCGCCGCCACCGCCGAATCCAACCTGTCGGAAATCAACAGTCTCCTCACCCGCGCGCAGGAACTGGTGACGTCGGCCCGCAACGGGTCACTGAACGACACCAGCCGCGCCGCCATTGTCGAGGAGCTGGGCACGATCCGCACCACGATCGACGAAATGCTCAACCAGACCGACTACCAGGGCACGCCCGTATTCGATGACGGGCAAAGCACGCTCGTGCCGGTGAGCCGGGGCCTCAACCTGGCGGTTGTCGGCACCA
>MDSZ01092864.1_pt1 | contig 12098 bp, 15 predicted proteins | sample 811201 | NCBI WGS metagenome assembly MDSZ01 (sample SAMN05326647, study PRJNA326480) | marine metagenome | isolation source: seawater | place: Indian Ocean: North | collected 2010
ATACAAACCCACCCCAAGTCTGAACAAACTTACAACCATTCAATTGTAACCTATTAAATATATCTGAATCTTCTTTTGATTGTGGAGCGAACAAGTTATCATGACCACCAACAGCCCAATAATCATCTTTGTATATAGCCCACGGCGCAAATACACCTTCAGTAGTTTTGTTCTGTTTAAACTTATCTAAATCTCTTAAAAATTGATGTTCATCAAACTCTTCAGGTTCAATACCAAAATCAGCTAATATTTTTTCTGGACCAGGTGGATGTAATGATGGTTCTATTCTTGTCGCTGTAACCACAACACCTGGCTTAATATGTTTAAGTATTTCCTCATCAAGTTTAGGAGTCACATACATATCCGCGTGAAGAAACATTACAATGTCATTACTAGCTTGTTCACATAAGGCATCATACCAATAAACAATTCCCTTTCTTTCAGGTCCTTCATTTCTAAATATTTGTATATTGTGGTCTGTCTTTTTTATTTTTTGTAACCATTCCCAAGTTCCATCACTTGAAAAGTCATCTGCTAAAAGTATCTCGTGTCTATAACCTAAATTTTTTCTAATAGAGTTATACATCCATTTTAAATACGATAAGTTATTTCTACTTGGTGATATAAAACTAATTGTTTTAGAGTTATTTTTATTTTCCATATTTTCCTTTAAAAGTTTTTATTTAATAAGTTTAAATATTTTTGTTTATTAAATTCACTATTATATATTTCAATTGCTTTTTGACTAATATCGTTATAAAATGATTTATCAGTTTTTAATTTATTTAAAATAAGTAAAGCTTTCCCAAGTTCAAATGTTCCAACACTCAAATCAGGAAATAATAACCTCTGTGTGTCAGCCTTTTTATCTCCGATGCATGGAATACCATGATAGGCGCAATTTAATGCAAATGAGCCTGAAGCGGTGGTGTTCATTAACATAAAACCATATGTGTATTTACTTAAATTATACATCCAATCAATCCACGTCATATACTCTAAATAATTAACACCAATATTTTCAGCCATATCCCAAGAGTCGTTTGGCATTCTATCTTGACCCATTGGTGGAATGTCAATTGGTATATTTAAATTTGATGCTAAAATTATTTGTGGGAATCCATTGTATTCATATGTGCAGGGTCCTGAAACTATCGCTCTATCTTCTTTACGCAAAAACTTTGACTTATCTAATCCATCATCAGTCATAACACTTCTCATCACACCTATCTTTGTGTTTGGAAACATACCTTTATAAAAATCAACATCAGTCTCATTTGGAACAAATATTTTATCCGATGTTGAGAGTTGATTATACCACCACACTTGTAATTTAACATCAACTTGATTCCACCAACCAATCTCACCATCTTGATAGATGTATACATTGTCAAACTTAGTTTTTAATAACTCAATAGTGTTTTGAAAATTATTAAATAAATAAGAAATGTATGGTTTAGTAAAATCACCTTTTCCTATATTCCACCATAAATCACCTTCATATTTTTTATCACTCTCTAGTATTTCATTTATTGGTAGATGTGTAGCATCCAAATAATAAATTTGAGACTCAAAAACTCTCATGTAAGGGTAGTCTTTTGGGAATTTCCCCCTAAAACCCATTTCAGAAGTTATGTATTTTATGTTCATATTAAACCTTTTACCACATTGTATAAAGTAGAATAGTGATTATCAACCTTTGGCTCAAAGTATTCTACTTTTATGTTATTAAAATAATTTAAATCTAAATAATCTTTACCCGATGGGCCTGATATATAGCAATCACCACCCACTTCTTTTACGATGTTAGCCAAAAGTTCAGATTTTTCACCTGTTACATTCAATGAAGAAGATTTAATTAATGGTGTGTTTATATTTAAACTATTCATACAGTATTTGATACTTTTCATATTAATTTCAATTAAAGAGTCACTTTCATATATTTCCTTAAGATTTAAACCTAAGTTCATATGTAGTTTATTTAAAAGTTTTCTTCTCCAATTTGAATCCGAAGAAACCTTAACATCTTTTATATATTTGTTTGTTGCATTTTTTTCAACTGGTACTGTAAACCATTCATCCAAACCATTTTTATTTTTAATTTTGTTTCTATTTTGAAAATAATTTTTCCTATAGTTTACATTATCTAATATTACAAATAAATCAGCTTCACTCATTTTTCTAAAAAAACCTAAATATGGAAAATGTTCTGGTTGATGTATGGTTATTTTTTTCAATCAATCAACTCCAATTCATATACAGCGTGATATAAATAAACATCACCTTTATATTTTTCTCTTGGTATAAATTCTAATGATTTTACTTTTACACCTATTTTTTTAAAAAAAGAAATGTGAAATTGTTTCATAAAGTCTAAAGTTAAATTAGAACAATCATTCTTACCATAAAATAAATCTCTCTTTTTTGCCCACAAAGATGAATTATCATATTGATAAGGCTTTACATTTAAGTTATGGACTAATATCGATTTATTTGTCAACATATTTTTTACATTTAACAAAGCGTCGAAATATTCAAAATATTTACCATACTTACCTTGTGGATTATCTAAAAATATAAAATCATATTTCTTTTGATTTTTGTTAAAAAATTTAATTGAATCACAATTATAAAAATTTTTAACAGACTCAAATTTTGATAAATTATGTATAAGTTTTTCAAATATTTTTCCATCTATTTCAAAACAATCCATTGTTTTAACTTTAGCAGCTAAAAGATGTGAACAAAATGTCCCATCGCCTGCAAAAATATCAACAGCATTCATATTTTTTAAATTAATATTAATGTCTGTAAGATAATTTATAACTTCTTTAATACCAAATGTCCTATCTATATTTTTATTTAAGTTATAATATATATCAATCACATCAAATCCATTTTAAAATTTTATAGGTTTCGTAATATTCATAATCTTTGTTTACAAAATTTTCTAACACATAAGCTCTACCTATATTATAATGTTCATCACTTTGTAAATAATAACCTAATTTAGAATATGACTGCTCTTTTTGTATGTCATATTTGTCTAAAGCATCTTTTTTATATTTAAAATTTTGTTTTGTTAATCCAATAAAATAATTAGGACTAAAGTTAATTGAACTTGGAGAGTAAACTGTTACATATCTATCAACATATTTATATAATCCCATACCTATATCCCGCAAAACTCTATGGTCAGTATGAGTGTCATTTTCATCATGTGTCAACATATCAAACTTTTCATTCCAATTTATCATTTTATAAAATTTATCTTTTACACTATCGAATTTATCTGTTAAAGTTCTAGCTTCAAAATCTAAATTAATGTATTCAATTTTATTTTTTATTTCATCAGGTAATTCATTTAAATTATTTAAAATAATTTTTCTTTTATTTTCCCACATTGTTGCTATGACTAAGTAAATTTTTTCATATTCTTTGTAATGTTTAAATAAATAACCATAACATGAACACTCAAAGTCATCTATGTGAGCCATAAAAATGTATAATTTTTTTACCATAGTTTCTCTCTCTTTTTTATTGATTTATAAGCTGGGTTGTTACCATTTGGGTCAATTATTTCTAAATCAACCCCTTTATCATTTAACCATTTTTTTATCATTTTAGTGCTTTTAATTACTCCAACAATTTCTTTTCTAGTTATTGATGTATCTGTATTAGTCCACTCTAAATCTTCATTATTATAACAATGTGGTTGAGTTAAAGACTCAATATCATCTTTATATCTATCGATTTCAGTGCCATATAAATCCCAACCCAAAGTTACTATTTTATTACAACCAAAATATACAGCTAATGGAATAGCCATTTCATACATCGTACCAGGCCCCCAAGGTCTAGCCATACCACTATCTATATCTAATTTATCTAATTGGTCAAGATTAAAAGCTATTGAATTTTCTAAATCAACTGAACCATCGTTTAATTTATAAGTTGGTAAGATAAAATCATTATCAAAATTATTAATTATAGTATGAGGTTGATTACCATCCCAAACTGACCAACCAACTATTGTATTTTCATTTTTATATTCATATTTAGTTAAGTTACAAAAATTTAATAAATGATAGTCTGCGTCTGGAACACTCGATAAGGTTTGTTTCATACTGATTACAAGTTTATCTTTTAATTTTTCAAAGTCTTTCTTTGGTATATCATTAATTGATGGGCCAGTTCCTAATATATAAGCGGTTTCTCCTTCATATTTATTTTTAAAATAACTAACCCTTTCATAGGAATCATCAAAATTTTCATTAATAAATTTTTTAATTTGCGGGGTATTTTTATGCATTTTTTTTACTCTCTCCTATATAATTTAAAAATTTTCTTAAACCATCCTTTAAACTAGTTTTTGGTTTCCAACCTAAAGATTGTAATTTTTTACTGTTTCCAACACTACCGAATTGGTCACCTTTATGCCCACCTATATTTTCAATAGTGTATTTTTTATTATTGTCTAAAACCTGTATAATAGTATCTATTAATTCCTTAATGGTAACACTAACACCAGTGCTTACATTAAAAGTATCATTATCAGTTTTAGAGTCTAAACCTAATATTAATGCGTCAATAACATCATCAACATAAATGTGGTCTCTATATCTATCTAAACTACCTGTTACTTTTATATCCGTTTCATTTACACATTGTCTACACATAGCCTGCATTAATCCCTTAAACTCATTTTGTAAATCTTGTCCTGGTCCATATGTATTCCACAATCTAAATATTGTATAATTTATATTATTATTATAAGCAAATTTCTTTAATGAATATTCTCCAAATAATTTACTAACCGCATAATTACTTAAAGGATTAACCTCATCAGTTTCTTTTGAGTCATCACCATTACCATATACAGCCATTGTTGAAGTGTATATGACTTTTGGTATACCTCTACTTTCAGCAAATAAATTAACATTTAGTATAGCTTTAGTGTTGAGCTTTAAGTCTAAATATGGATTCAATTCACCACCCTTTCCATATGGTTGAGCCGCTAAATGATATATAATATCGATGTCTTCTTTTATTTTATCTAAAACACTATAATCAGAAACATCATTCCCATTTTTTATATCAAGATTTATAACATTATGATTCATACTTTTTAATCTTGAAACTAAATGTTTTGCAATAAAACCCTCACCACCAGTAACAACGATATTTAAAGATTTATCTAAACTCATAATTAATTTCCCCTATACCTTCAATAGTGTGGTTTATTTTATCACCTGGTTTAACTATACAATCATATTGTGGACCACCTAATGGTGTTATTGGAGTTCCAGTTAATATTATATCATTCTCTTTTAATTCTATTATATTTGAAACATATTTAACACACTCATCAACATTATATTTCATATCTTTAGTTGTCCCCCTTTGTTTTTCAACACCATTTATACTCGTTGTCATCACTAACGGATTGTTTAAATCTACTTGTTTAAAAGGTTTGTAAGAACCAACAGGACAAAATCCAGTTCTCGCTTTAGACATAGGTAGGTGATGGTCTCTACCACAAGTGTTTTTACAAGTAACATCAGCCGTAACGACAAAACCTTTTACATTTTTATTTTTACCAACTACAATTCCAAGTTCAACCTCAGTCCAAACCTCATCTGTCTGAAACGTAGGATAAGGTACAATCCCACCTTCAAATGTTAAACACGATTTAGATTTTAAAAAATACAATGGTGGTTCATTATCTTTACCAATACCATTATAATTTAATGCTAATCCGTGAATATTATTTATTTTGTCTATCATATAAAATTTCAGCTATTTCAAACTGTGTTGGTGTATCTATTTCCATAGATTCGAGTTGATTAACCTCATAAAAATAACAATTATCAGTTATAACATTTTTTGATTTTAACAATTCACTAACTCTACAAATCATTACATTAAATGTTGGCACAATAATTGGGTTTAAATCTTGAGAGTTTGGCATTTTATTAAGTTGATAATTCAATGGTTTTTTATCATACCAAGCAAAGGTTTTTAAGTATTCAGCTGTAACTAATGAATCAAAACTATTATTTATAAAAAATTCTAAACAATCATTAACAGTTTTATTTTTTATTAATGGCGCTGTTGGTTGTAAAATCATTAAATATTCAGTATCAACACTATTACCTAAATATTCATAATATTCACTATTCGAACATGCACTACTAGCAATATACTCAGGTCTTTGTATAAATTCTATATTATTTTTATCTGCTGCTTCCTTAGCTATTTTACTATCTGAATTAATTACAACTTTTAGACCTAATGTTTTTGCTTGTTTTATTTTAATATTTAATAGATTGGTATTACAAAAAGGTTTAAAATTTTTGTTTTTTACTCTTGTTGAACCAGCTCTACATGGAATAACTATTGTGATTTTATCTTTCATTACAGTAAACCTTTATTTTCCATCTCACTAACACATTTATCCCAATTACCATCAAACGTAATACCCTTATCATCTATATAGGCTACAGCCCTTGGTTTTTCTGATGTAACCTTTGTAACATATTTATCCATATTATGTTTTTTTAACCATTCCCAAACTAGTTGTGTGCCAGTTTTCCCATTTACTAAACCTCTATCAGCTTTAGCTTTAGCTGTAAACATAACTACATCATATTTTTTTGAAAGTTTCTTTAACGCTTCTTTTGAACCAACAATCGGTTCATCATAAATAGTTCCATCATAATAACCTTTTGAATTTTTATGAATAACACCATCAAAATCCACTCCTATATTTTTTGTTTCATCTGGAAAACTATGCTCTCTAATCTCATTATCCTCTGTATTATAATGTGATATGTCTTCAGGTTTATTTCCACCAATTGGAGGACAGACTTTACCACTACCATGTGTTAATTCATATTGTAATAATAACGATAATACTTCAGCTGTATGATAATAATCACAACCCAAAACCACCTCTGATAGTTTGGGTATTCTTTCAATTAACGGTTGAGCAGTTATACAACCTAATTGTAATCCATTTGCATAACCCCATTGTAAAGCTTTAATTAAATCTCTTGAACCACCAGAGGATGATATTCCAAAAATTAAAGTTTTTTTCTTTTGTGACTCTGTCATTGTTGTGGTAACCTGTCTTAACCATTGAACCATCCATTGGTCAAAACTTGTATCATTTATTAATGAAGTAGCTACAACTGCACTACCTGGACATTGTGCATTTTTTGTTCCATTACTTAATCTTGAAATATCAACAGCTGCGTGGTCTGCGACTGCTAAATTACCACCATGACCAAGAACAAAAATATTATTACATTTATTAAACTTTTCCTGAAATTCTTTCCAAGCTTTACTATTTACAACCTTATAATATTTTTCATCAATGTTTTCTATATTTAACATATCATCTCCTTAAATTTTGTTATGTTTCTTTACCCGAAAAGACTCAGTATGACCCTTTCTAATTAACTCATCTTTAATAGTAGGACAACTATGACCAACACCATGTATTAACTGATAAAAACTCAACATACATAATATTTCATGAACGTGAAAATAACGATTATTAAATATAACCTCATTAACATAAGGTGCGACACAATTTGAAGGTTGACCTGATAAAAGACAAGTTTTAAAATTATAATCTTGATGAGCTAAAGTTAAAGTTGAAATGACATTTTTAGAATTACCTGAACCAGAAAAACCAACCACTAAAGATTTACTACCTTCAGTAGCATAATCCTCTAACCACTTCATAAAAATATTATTATATCCAAAATCATTTGCGATTGATGTAAGATAACTAGCGCTATCTAAAGCGAAACATTTTTTAGGTGTTAATCTAGATACATCAGAAGCAGCGTGAGTAGCTACAGAATGACTACCACCATTACCGATAAAGAATATATTATCAGATTCATTAAAATCTTTTTGAAATTTTTTAAATTCTTCAGTTTGAATAGTTTGTTCAAAAGTTTCTAACAATCCTTCAAATTCTATCATTTTCGTTTTCAATTTTCATCTCCTATTATTATTAATTTAATAATATACGAAATATTATTATTAAAGTCAAGCATTTTTTTTCATATGTTCATAAATTCTTTCAGCCACTAACCAATCAAATTCTGTATCAACATCAATGGATTCTATTTCATTTAATTTATAAAAGCCAGGTTTATCACCAATTACTGCTCTTTTTCTTTTCATAACCTCTCTATCTATGATTGTAATACCATAGTTTAATTTAACAACGTCAGGTAAATCTTGACTATTAGGTACGTTATCTAACGTGTAGTTTAATGGTTTTCCATCTAACCATAGGTGATTTTTAACTTCAGTAACTGATGTTACACTATCAAACTTATTTTTTAAAAAAAAATCAATAGCTTTTTCATGTGATGAAACAGATACAAATGGTGAACATACAGGCGCTAAAAAAATTGTATCAGTTTTTGTTGTATCAGCCATATGCCCATGCATTTCACTGTTATTTATTTTAGAACTAGCATAATAGGGGTCTCGTTTATGAATCTTTACCCCATTATCTAATCCAACTTGTAACATTTCTTCTGATTCAGAATTAACAATTATTTCATCCAAATTTTTTACTTTTTTTAATAACTCTAATTTCATTTGTAACAGATTAGTATCGCCAAAGGGTCTGTTATTTTTATTTTTACATCTTTGTGAGCCTTCTCTTACAGCTACTACCGCAGTAATCATAGTTGACCTCCGTTTATATCTAATGTTGTGCCTGTGATGTAATTAGCTTCTGATGAACATAGAAACATTATTGGATTCACTACCTCATTAACATTAGCGAATCTACCTAAAGGTATTAAAGCTTCTTGTTCTTGTTTATTTTTTTTAGTAAGAGTTTGTTTACACATATCCGTTAATGTTTGACTAGGACATACAGCGTTAACATTAATATTACGACCACTAACTTCATAAGCTATTTGTTTAGTTAATCCAATAATTCCCGCTTTACTTGATGTATAGTGAACACCAGATACATAACTTCTATGCCTACCGGCGATTGACGAAACATTAACAATTTTTCCACCATTTGGCATTATATTTAAAACTTTTTTAGTCATATAAAAATAACCCCTTAAATTTGTATTCAATACCTCATTCCACTCATCCCAAGTTATGTCATTTATTTTTTTTGCATAATTTATAGCTGCGTTATTAATTAAAATATCAACGCTAGATAAACTATTTACAAACGTATCTATTTCATCTTTAGATTTTAAATCACAATTAGAACTACTTGCTTCAATTATATTAGCGCCACTTTTTGTAAAACCAACGACTAACCCAACACCAATACCTCTACTCGCACCAACAATCAAAACATTCTTATCTCGAAAATCAAAAGTTATGTTATTCATTCATTTTCCTCAAATATGTGAACTACATCAGGTTTAGTCATCGCATATCTAACGGCTGGTTTATCACCAACACAAGTTATTTGATGCCAAGTATTTGGTGGAACTATTACAGCGTCACCTGTTTTTACTCTTTTAGTTCCCTGTCCTTCAATCCACCACTCCCATTCACCATCTAAAATAATCCAATTTTCCCAAGCATCAGGATGATAATGTTTCCTATTACCCTCACCAGGATGTTGTTGAAGGAAAACACCTTGAAAAGAATCATTATGTGATACCCTAGCAGCCCAAGAACCCATTCCTAATTCTTTTCTGATTGTATCTAAACCTATGGTCGTTCTATTTTGATATTTAGTATAAACCTCCCAAGTTGCAAGTTCTCCTATGCCATCCTCTATGGCTACGTTTACTTGATTATCATCTTTTTTCATTTACTTATTACCTTTTTTATTTCATCATCCATTGTAACTCTATCATCAAATTCTGAAATTAATTTCAAGAGTTTTCTTTGTGGTATCATAGCGTGATTTTCACATCCCTTTTCTGTTTCCCATTCTTTAGATTTAAAAAAATCTGCATTTTCACCACCTGAATATATTTTATTACTTTTTTCATAACCCTCAAACCATCCACCTTCTAAAAATGTTATACCACTAATATGTAGTTTATCTAAATCATAAAAAATTAAATCTGTAAAAGCTGCTGTTCCTAAATTCATTCTAGTGCCTAAATAATGATGGAAAGACATATATAGTTCTAAATCTGACCAACAATGAAAATTCATTTTATATTTTTCATTCTTCTTTTCAAAATTTGATATATCATTGTGAAAATAATCTAAATACTTAGGGAATTGAATACACGCCCACTCTACACCATAATCAATCATATTTGAAATATCCCAAGCGCCACCATTGTTTTCATGTTCCATACCACAATGATATCTCACATCGGTCCTTTTGCCGAAATGTTTTTTATATTTATCCTCTATTTTCCAACCCTTATTTAACCTTACAACTACATCAAAAGATTCTATAAAATCACCAAGCTCTTGATTCATCATATATGAGGCTGGACCTACGACAATTACTGATTTACCTTTCAAATAGTTGTTAAATTTTCTATCTATTTTACAATTATCATAAAAATGTGATAATATTTTTTCATTTAATTCAAATCTACCACCTTTTACTCTTTCTAATTCTTTTATATTATAGTCTAAACTAACTTTCATAAATCGCCCTTTTTTTCGTTATAAAAATCCCAATCCTCATAAGATAAAATTTGTTTATTTGAAAAAATACGATTTAAATTATCTTTATTTATTTTCATTAGACTTTTAAACCAATTATTAGAGGTTCTTTTACCCATATTTATTTCATCACCTTTTTCACCTTTAATATAATTTCTTTTTTGTGGATGATTACGATTATGAACTTTTAAAATATTCTTTATTACAAATTGTGTATATTGATTTCCCATCATTTTTTGACAGGAATACATAAAAGCGGTATCCTCAGCAGCTAAACCAAAAAAACCTGGTGGAATATTGACACCTGTTTTTAATAAATTACTTGAAGCTATTAAACACGAGCCATCAAACTTTGGATAATTAATAATTCTAACATCAGGCTCTTCAACTTTATTATTTATTTTATTCATTTCATTTAACGACATATAGGACCTTATGCTATGTGGCGCTGTCAAAGCTAGCTCTCTTTCATTATCTTCACCAAGTCTATAGTATGGTTTATCTTCAAAATCAATATGCTCTAAAATTTTCCAACTTTCATCCCACATTTTTCTTACTGCAAAAGTTACTATAAAATTATAAATTTGATTTTTATCGGTATATGATTTTAAATTATCTAAAACTTGAAAAGTTTGATTTGGTATCATACAATCACTTTCACCCCAAATTACATAATCAGTTCCTTGACATCCAAAATAATTTAAATTTCTTCGATATTCCACCATAGTTTTAGGTTCATTTTTATCATAAATTTCATATGTAACATTTAAACCACTTTTTTTTAAATTAGAAATGTGATGCATAAACTTATCTATAAGTTCATTTTTATTTATTATTTTAGTATCTATTTTTTCAAAAAACTCACTAATATTAAAACAAAAATCAACATTTACATTTTCAGGATTATCAAAACATCTAACAGAATCAATTACACTTTGAACGTAATCCTCAACCATTTCAATTTCGTAAAACATTAGTTGAGTACCTATAATATATTTGTTATTTAGAATCATTAAATAGTCTCGTAAAATTGATTTTGTTTTTCTTGTCTATCTATTGTTTTGGGATGATAAAATGAAAATTGTTCTTCTGCTGGTAAGTAAGTGTGTTCTTGATAACCTGTTAGGACTTCATGCACTTTATTTTTCCATAATATGTTAGGACGATTTCTCCAAATTCTACCTTGATAATCAGGAAAGTTCACCCAACCTTTATCATTATAATTCCATTTCCACTTCATTATGTGTTCTTTAGTAATACCATCAACAGTGTTTACTCTTGGCACCCAATATAAATCTATTGTTGGATTTGCCTCTAATATTGGTTTTAAATTCTTCATCAATGATTTATGTGGAATCTCATCTGCATCTATGTTAACAATATAGTCATTTTTGCACATACGAGTCAAGTAATTTTTTTGTCCTGCGTAATCTTTTAACAAATGTCTTTGTTCA
>MDSZ01074328.1_pt1 | contig 12097 bp, 9 predicted proteins | sample 811201 | NCBI WGS metagenome assembly MDSZ01 (sample SAMN05326647, study PRJNA326480) | marine metagenome | isolation source: seawater | place: Indian Ocean: North | collected 2010
GATTTAGCATCTTCAAATAATTTTGCCTCTATCATGTCTCATAGGTCTGGTGAAACAGAAGACTCCTTCATATCAGATTTAGCTGTTGCATCATCTTGTCCTTTAATTAAAACAGGCTCTCTGGCTAGATCAGATAGAGTATCTAAATATAATCAGCTTCTTAGAATCTCAGAAAATGATAAAATTAAAGGATATGCTGGTGAGTTAAGTGAAGTTTTTAAAAACTAACAGTTTAATTAATTTATTTTTTGCATTTGTCATAATTTATCTTATTTATCATACTATTTATGGCAAATTTAATATTGGAAATTATTTAATTTATAAATTTGAACATAAAATGTATCTTAAACTTCAAGAAAAACTCAAAAAAAATATGATTGATTTAAATGTTGATTTGCACTCTTTTTATTCAAACAAAGATGACTATATAGATGAAATATCTAAGCAAAAAAATACCAATCCAAAAGAAGGAGAAACTATTATTAAATTAGATTAATGACAAAAAAAATAGACAATACTTTTACTAATGAACAACTAGTTCAATTCTATGAAAAAATGTTCCTTATAAGAAAATTTGAGGAAAAAGCTGGTCAACTATATGGTGCTGGTAAAATTGGGGGTTTTTGTCATCTTTATATAGGCCAAGAAGCTGTAGTCATAGGTATTTTATCATCAATTAAATCTGAAGATACTGTTGTGACTTCTTACAGAGATCATGGACACATTTTAGCTAGAGGCGTCGATCCTAAATTAGTAATGTCTGAGTTGACAGGAAGAAAGGACGGCATTTCAAAGGGCAAAGGTGGATCTATGCATATGTTTTCAAAAAAAAATAGATTTTATGGAGGTCATGGAATAGTAGGAGCACAAGTACCCATTGGAGTAGGGCTTGGTTTTGCGCACAAATACAGGAATGAAAAAAAAATAAGTAGAGTTTATGTTGGAGATGGTGCGATGAGTAATGGTCAAGTATTTGAAGCTTTTAATCTAGCTTCACTGTGGGAATTACCAGTTCTTTTTATTATTGAAAACAATAGATATGGAATGGGAACAGCTGTAACAAGATCTGCAGCAGGAAATGATTTATATGAAAGAGCAACTGTGTTTGGCATAAAGGGTGAAAAGATTAATGGCATGGACTTTTTTGAGGTAAGCCAATCAGCAATAAGAGCAAGAGAACATATTTATGAAACTTCAAAACCTTATGTTATTGAGATGGATACCTATAGATATAGAGGTCATTCAATGTCGGATCCAGCTACTTATAGAACTAAGGATGAAGTTAATGAAATGAAATCAAATGATCCATTGGCACATATGAAAAAAACACTTATTAACGATTATAAGATTGATGAAGAATTATTATCAAAAATGGAGTCTGACATCAAAAAGCAAATAAAAGAAGTAGAGAAGTTTTCTTTAGAGGCTCCTTTACCCGAATTAAAGGAATTATATACCGAGGTTTATTTATGAAAATTTTACTACCAGCTTTATCACCTACAATGGAGACGGGTAATTTAGTTAAATGGCTTGTGAAAGAAGGACAATTAGTCAACTCAGGTGACGTTATTGCTGAGATTGAGACAGATAAAGCAACTATGGAATTAGAGTCACCTGATGATGGGACTATTAATAAAATTATAGTATCTGAGGGCACAGAAGGCGTTAAAGTAAATTCGTTAATAGCTATTTTGGATGTAGATGGAGAAGACGAACTTGATAAAGAAGAGACTAGTTCAGAAAATATTCAAGAACAAAAACCTCCATCAAATACTTTAGAAACCAATATCTCTATGAATTCTGTCATAGGTCAAGACCTATCTGAAAAATCAAATTGGACAGAAAAAGAAATTACTATGAGAGAAGCTTTAAATCAGGCCATTGAAGAAGAAATGAATTTAGATAAAGATGTTTTTTTGTTAGGTGAGGAAGTCGCTGAATATGATGGTGCGTATAAAGTTACTCAAGGTTTATTAAAAAAGTTTGGCAATAATAGAGTTCTTGATACTCCAATTTCTGAACATGGTTTTACAGGTTTAGCTATAGGTGCTGCCATGGCAGGTTTAAAGCCTATTTGTGAATTTATGACTTTTAATTTTTCTATGCAAGCAATTGACCAAATAGTCAATTCTGCTGCTAAGTCTCTTTATATGTCAGGTGGTGAGATAAATGTTCCTATAGTATTTAGAGGCCCAAACGGAGCAGCTGCAAGAGTAGCAGCTCAACATAGCCAATGTTTTATTTCATGGTTTTCTCATATTCCTGGTTTACTGGTTATAGCTCCATCTAATGCTAGAGATGCAAAGGGCCTTTTAAAAAGCTCCATAAGAAACCCAAACCCAGTAATTTTTCTCGAACATGAACTTTTATATAAAGAAAAAATGAATGTACCAAAAGAGGATGACTTTATAATTCCTTTAGGTAAAGCTAACTTAATTACAAAGGGTGACGATGTAACTATTATTGGTTTTAGTATGAGCGTTCAAAGAATTCTTAATGCTATGCCAGAATTAGATAAATTAGGTATAAAAGCTGATATTATTGATTTGAGATCTATTAAACCGCTTGATGAGGATTTAATTTATAATTCTGTAAAAAAAACTAATAGAGTAGTTATAGTTGAAGATGGATGGGGTAACACTAGTTTTGGATCTCATTTATCATATCTTGTTCAATCAAATTGTTTTGATTACCTTGACTCAGAAATTATTAAAGTTAGTGGAAAAGATGTGCCAATGCCCTATGCAGAAAATCTAGAAGCTCTAGCACTACCTACAAAAGAAGAAATAGTATCTGCTGTAAAAAAAGTTACATATAAAAATTAATGTTATTTGAAGTAAATCTTCCATCATTATCGCCTACAATGGAGGAGGGCAAAATAGTCAAGTGGATAAAAAATGAAAATGACCAAATTTTAAGTGGAGAAGTTTTATTTGAAGTAGAAACAGATAAAGCAACTATGGAATATGAATCTCCAGAAGATGGTTTTATAGCAAGAATAATTTCAAAAGAGGGGGATACAGCTAAGGTAAATCAGTTAGTTGCTATAATATCTGATGAAAAAAGTTTTTCTAAAAATGAAATAGATGAATTTATAGATTCAAAAAAAACAAAAAATGAAACTCAAAATGAAATTGATATAAATCAAAATATTTCAGAGTCTTTTTCTGATGATCAACATAGTCTAAAAAAATTTCAAATAACTCCTTTAGCAAAAAAATATGCGATAAAAAATAATATTGATTTAAATAACATTTCTTCAAAAATGAGACGTATCCATCTCTTGGATTTGATAAATAACAATGAAAAATCAATATATACAAATAACAAAATATTCATATCTCCTTATGCTAAAAAATTAGCTTTAAAAAATTCAATTGAAATTAATGATTTAAGTGGAACTGGACCATTGAATAGAATTATAAGTAGAGATATTATTAAATTAGATTCAATGGATACATCTCCAACAATAAATAAATTAAGGCAAGCTATTGCTAAAGCCACTATACATTCAAAACAGAACATACCTCACTTTTATTTGAATTCTAAAGTGAATATGAACGAGGTTCTAAGCTTTAGAAAAAATGAAAAACAAAAAGGTAACAAATATTCCTTTAATGCAATTTTAATGCTAGCAATAACAAAAGCCTTTGAGACCTTTCCTGATGCCAATTGTACATATAAAGATAATGGTGATTTTTATATTAATGAAGATATTAACATAGGAATAGCTGTTGATACAGATACAGGTCTTAAAATGCCTGTTCTAAAAAAAATAAACCAGAATAATTTAAGCTTTATAAATGAAAATTTAAATAAAGTAATTAATCTATCAAGAGATAATAAATTATCACCATCAGATCTCAGTGGAGGCGTTATAAGTATTTCTAATTTAGGGTCTTATAATATTAGAAGTTTCGATGCAATTATTCTTCCTGGCCAAACATATATTTTAGCTGTAGGGCAAATTTTTGAAGATGTTTATATAAATAAAGGTAAAATTGAAATAGCTAATTTTGTCAATTTAACTTTATCTTGTGATCATAGAGCTGTAGATGGTGTATTGGCATCTCAGTTCTTTTCAAGTTTAATATCTAATTTGGAGAAAATATCAGATGTCAAATAAATATGACTTATCAATTATTGGTGGAGGTCCTGGAGGTTATGTAGCTGCTATTAAAGCCTCACAATTAGGTCTCAAAGTAGCATTGTTTGAAGAATATAAATTAGGTGGAGTATGCCTTAATTGGGGGTGCATACCAACAAAATCACTTCTCCATTCTGCTGAATTCATGGAAGAAGCTACTCATTTTGGTTTGGATAAAAAAGATTTATCTAAAATAGCTTTAGATAAGGTTGTAAAGATGTCAAGGGCTGCTTCTGATAACCTATCTAAAGGAGTAGCTGGATTAATGAAAAAAAATAAAATAGATTTTTTTAATTTCAAAGCTATTCCGGAAATTAAAAAAAATAAATTCATTATCAAAGGTGAAAAATTAATTGAGTCAGATAAACTAATAATCGCTACTGGTTGTAATATGCGTTCTATTGGTGAAATCCCTTTTTCTGATTTAATTTGGAGTTCAAAAGAAGCGATGATACCAAAATTTCTTCCAAAAAAACTTTCAATAATTGGCTCAGGCGCTATAGGTATAGAATTTGCTAGTATTTATAATGCATTAGGAAGTGATGTTACTGTTTATGAGTCACAAGATAGAATTTTACCTCAATTTGATTTAGATGTTTCAAAAGAAGCACAAAAAATATTTGAAAAAAAAGGAATAAAATTTGAGTTAAAGTCTGATATTCAATCAATTAAAGAAAGTAAAAATTCAGTTTCTTTTAAAAACAATGATCATAATATAACTTCAGACGCACTTATCATTTCAATAGGTGTAACACCGAATCTTGATATTGAAATAACTAATAAAACGAAAATTAATTTGGACGATAGTGGATATATAAAAACTAATGATAATTATGAAACAAATATAAAAAATTTATATGCGATCGGTGATATAATTGGTGGACCTTGGCTAGCTCATAAAGCAATGCATGATGCAATTAATTGCGTTAATTATATTAAAAGTGGCATTAATTCTCATAAACATAAAGAAAATCAAATACCAGGCTGTATTTATAGTCTTCCTCAAATAGCTACTGTTGGTTTCACTGAGCAACAACTACTAGAAAAAAATATACCTTTCAAAAAAGGCAATTTCCCTTTTTTAGCTAATGGTAAGTCACAGACTATGTCTAATTCTTTCGGTTTTGTTAAAACTCTATTTAATTCTGAAACTGGTGAATTTTTAGGTGCACATTTAATTGGCCCTGATGTTACTGAATTAATATCAACATTTGGAATTGCTTTAACATCAGAGTCAACTGAAGATGAGTTTATTAAAACTGTATTTGCCCACCCAACTCTATCAGAGTCCATCCATGAAAGTGTTCTTTCAGCTTTTGACAAACCACTTCATTACTAATGACAATAAGACATCCAGAAAAAGTTAACAGATATAATCCTACAACAGAAAAAAAACCAAATTGGATTAAAGTTAAGGCTCCTACAACTAAAGAATATACTGACACTCTTAATTTAGTAAAAAAATATAATTTACATACTGTTTGCCAAGAAGCTGCATGCCCAAACATTGGAGAATGCTGGTCTAGAAAGCATGCAACATTTATGATTTTAGGAGATACTTGTACAAGAGCATGTTCCTTTTGTAATGTTAAAACTGGAAAGCCATTCTCTATAGACCCAATGGAACCTCTAAATGTAGCAAAATCAGTATCATATCTAAATTTAAAACACGTTGTGATTACAAGCGTAGATAGAGATGACTTAAATGATGGTGGTGCTGGCCAATTTATTTCTACAATTAAATATATAAGAGAATTATCACCCAATACTACTATTGAAATACTTACTCCTGACTTTTTAAGAAAAGGTGAAGTTTATAAATCGATAGTTGACTCTAAGCCAGATGTATTCAATCATAATATTGAAACTGTTAGTCGCTTGTACAAATCTATAAGACCAGGTTCTATTTATTCAGAAAGTTTAAATCTTTTAAAAACTGTAAAAGAATATAATCCTCAAATATTTACTAAGTCAGGCATGATGGTTGGTCTAGGAGAGAAGTTTGAAGAAATAAAAGAATTGTTAATTGATCTTAAATCACACAACGTTGATTTTGTTACGATAGGTCAGTACCTACAACCCTCTGTTCATCATGAAAAAGTACATAAATTTTATAATCCAGATGAATTTACTGAATTATCAAATTATTGTCTAGAACTTGGTTTCAAGATGGTTTCTTCCTCTCCATTGACTCGATCTAGTTACCATGCAGATGAGGATTTTAAAAAGTTAAAAGAAGCAGTTTAATTCTTTATTAAAGATAAACTTGACCAACATGCTATAAATTTCTCATCTCCAATCAATCCAGATTTTTCATTGGTTGTCGCTTTAATTGTTATTGAATTTTCTGTTATATTTAATAAAGAACATAGTTCTTTTATCATTTTATCATAATAAGGATTAATTTTAGGACGCTCCGAAACTATCATTAAATCAATATTACCAATTAAAAATTTCATTTTTCTCATTTTTTCTAATGCAAAATTAAGAAAATCTTTTGAATTCCTTCTAAAATTTTTTTTATTATTTGGAAAATAAGTTCCAATATCTCTTAATGATAGAGCACCTAGGATAGAGTCTGTGATAGCATGTAAAATGACATCTCCATCAGAGTGAGAAATAATTTTTGCTTTAGATAAAATTTTTATCCCACCAAGAGTTATATATTGTTTATTTGTTACTTTAATAATTCTATGAATGTCATACCCTAAACCAGTTCTAAAATCTTTGTAATCTAAGTAATTTAAAGACTCTAAATCCTCTTTATAGGTAATTTTTAAATTAATATATCTATCAAGTATAAATTTGACTTCAAATTTTTTGAATTTTTCCGTAAATAATTGGCTATCATCTGTTAATTTTGGATTTTTATTCAATTTATGTAATTTAAGTAATTTTGATTTTTTAAAAGCTTGAGGTGTTTTAATTAGTTTAATTTTTTTTCTATCCAAGTATTTATCTTTATCTAAAATAGTATCAGAACAATTTGAGTAGGGGACTATGCAATCATAATTACCTTTTGTTATTAAATTGGCTATCTTATTGATTAGTTTATGTGAACATACTAATCTAGCACAGTCATGAATAATTACATTCTTTGCTTTATATTTTGATTTTAATAGGGCATTTTTAACACTGATTGTCCTATATTTTCCACCCTTTATGATTTCAATTTTTTTGTTTAATATAGTTTTTGGGAGAGATAAATCATTAACGACTAATGTTATTTTTGAAAAATTTAGTTTTTCAATCATTTCTAAATTATGTTCTAAAATTGTTTTATTTTTAAAACTTGATAAAAGCTTGTTATTTTTTGATGAAAATCTAGTACTATTGCCTGCTGCTAAAAGTATAAAATGAATATTGGAATTATTTAATGTCAAATTATTTTAATAAGATATCTGGATCAATCCTTCTATTAGTTTTTATTATACTTTTCATTTTAACTATTTATTCATTAATTTCATCTAATGAAATTGTTAGGGATGCTGAACTAGTACAATACATATTTATAGCAGATATTATTTTTATTCTTATATTGCTTCTTTATTTATCTATATTTTTGATAAATTATATAAAGCAGAAAAGAAGAGATGTTATAGGATTAAGGTTATTTAATAAATTTTTCCTTTTTTTCGGTGTTTTTTCAATTATTCCAAGTGGTATTATTTTACTATCTTCAGCTATTTTTTTTAATATTGAACTAAGTACTTGGTTAGGACCAGCATTCAAATCGACTGTTAATAATTCTTATCAACTAGCTCAAAAATATATTGAACAAACTGAAAAAGATTTAATAACTGATTCAAAATTTATAAGAAATTATGTGGTTGCTGAGAGATTAATAGATAGAGATATAATTCAAAGATTTGATATATCAACCGTTTATAATGTAATTAATGATAATCCTTTTATTGAGTATTTTACTGAAGAAAATAAATCCATGTTAACTGACTCGAATTTAAAAAGAGCTTCTGAAAAAACAAATGATGATATAACTATCTATTTTTTTGATGATCAACTTTTTTCTAAAATTAATTTATCAAAAAATAGATATTTAATTTTATTAAAGTCGATAGATCTAGAAACATTAAATTATTATCAAAATATCATAACTTCTTTTGAAGCAATAAATTCTATAGATAATAATAAAAGAAATATTCAAATAACCTTTTTTACAATTTATCTAATACTCTCATCTAGTCTTATAATAATTTTTATAATTATAGGTACAAATTTTAGCTTTAAATTAGCTAGACCTATAAGAAATCTTAATTCTGCAATAATTTCTCTTAAAAAAGGTGAAATAAATCATGAAGAATTTGATAAATTAGATGAAAAAGATGATATTTCCCAACTTACTAATTCATTTTATGATATGAGTGAAACTATAATTTCCCAAAAAATTAATTTAGAAAAAACAAATAATACTATTAATGATCAATTAGTATTTATTAATAATATAATTAAAAATTCTCCATACGGTATTTTTGTTATAAATAAAAATAAGTTAATATTTCAGAATGATTTATCTAAAATTTTCGAAGATTCAGATCAATCTTCTTATACTTTTTTAAAAGAAAAACTATTATTAGAGTTCAAGAAAAAATCGATTTCATTTAATTCGTCCTTTGAAATAAATCTTTCTTTAAATATTAATAGTATAAATAAAACATATTTTATTAAATCAATATTCATTGAAGATAATAGTTTATTTGATCAAATTATCATATTTAACGACTATACAAATTTAATATTATCTGAAAAAAATAATGCTATAGCAGATCTTGCTAGAAAAATTTCTCATGAAATAAAAAATCCTTTAACACCAATGCTTTTATCTACAGAATTTTTAGAGAGCCAAATTCATGATAATGATCTTAAAAATTCAATTCAATCAATTAAAAGGCAAATTTTTCTCATTCAAAACCTTGTAAATGAATTTTCTACATATGCTAGATTACCAAAACCTAATATTACTAAAATAAATTTTTCTGATATCTCAAATATATATATTGATGAATATTCTAGGAACTATCCTAATATAAAACTATCTAGCAAAATTGAAAAAAATATTTTTATCAATTTTGATCAATCTTATATAGATATTATATTCAATAATTTATTTAAAAATTCTATTGAAGCTCTTAAAGATACTTCTGATCCAATAATTGAAATAACTATTAAACAGGAATTAAATTTAATTAAATTTATTTTTTTTGATAATGGACCTGGCTATGATGGTAATATAGATGATTTAATAAAGCCATATTTTTCAACCAAAAAATCTTCAGGATTAGGCCTCTCTTTAATTAATAAAATAATTAATGAAAATAATGGAACCTTGTATATAAAAACGAATAAATATTCAGGATTTCAAATAGAAATTGATTTAAATGTCTAAAATATTGATAATTGATGATGAAATAGAAATTTGTAAACAAGTTTCTCTAATATTATCAAAAAATGGATATGAAACCTCATATGTAACTTCCTATAAAGAACTTTCAAATATAAATAATGAAAATTTTAATTTTGATTTAGTTCTTGTTGACTTATGGATAAAAAATAGCACAAAACAAGGCATAGATATTATTCAAGAATTAAAAAAAAATTTTTCAGATTTAATTATAATTTCTTTTAGTGGACACGCTAATATCGATAACGCTATAGAATCAGTAAAAGCAGGTGCTAATGATTTTATTGAAAAACCTTTTGAAACAAAAAAACTTATTCATATTATTGAAAAAAATTTATTAGAATTGAAACAAAGGGTTACTATTAACAATTATAGAAATCAAATTTCATTTCACTCTAAGATTAATCTAATAGGCTTAGATGATTTTACAAAAAGCATTAATAAAACAATTGATAAATTTAACATTTATAATTCTATTCTAATTTATGGGCCAAGTGGAATAGGTAAAAATTTTATAGCTAATAAAATTCATATGCAATTATCTGGGAATAATCCTGATACTTTTATAAATATGAGTGAAAATTTAATGAATGAAACTGATTTATTAAAATTTAGTTCACTGCATAATTATTTTACTATCTATCTAAATGACTACGAAAACTTTGATAAAGCGGAATTAATTAATTATTTTAATTTAACTAAAAATAAAAAATTAAATGCTTCAATTATCATAGATACTAAAAATTATATTAATGATGATCCTGTATTAAATGATATAGATTTTAAAATCAAATTAATTGGAATTAATAATCGAAAAAATGAAATTTTTGGAATTTTTGATCATTATATTAATACATTTTATAAAAAAAAATTTGATAAAAATATTGCTATTGATAAGGAAGTTTCAACTATACTTCTAAATCATAGTTGGCCAGGTAATATTTTTGAATTAATGAATATCTGCGAATTAATTACAAACAAATTATCTATAGATAATCAAAGTATAAATTCTGAATTAGTTGAGAATATTTTAAAAGATTCAATTCAAAATGTTGATACTTATGAATTAACATATAAAGAAGCTAAAGATAAATTTGAAAAAGACTATCTTTTACAAAAATTAAGAGTAAATAATTGGAACATGACATTAACTGCAAAAACCTTAAAATTAGACAGAGTTTCTTTATATAGAAAAGTAAAATCGCTTGGAATTAAAATAGATTAATGAATATCTTAATACTAGGTTCTGGTATAGTTGGTGCAAACTTAGCAAATAAACTCTCTGAACAAGGTAAAAATGTTTTTTTATTAGATGATAACGCATCTGAACTTAAAAGATTATCTGAAAGATATGATATTAAAACTATCCTAGATGATCCATTAAATCCAAATTTTTATACCAATTTTAATAATAATATTGATTATTTTATAGCTGTAACTAAAAGTGATGAAAAAAATATTATTACATGTAAATTTGCTAAAGAATATTTAAAAGTTGAAAAAACTATCGCAAGAATTAGGAATCAAAATCTCATATCTGATAAGAATAAATCCTTATTAATTGATAATAACCCTTTTCTAGATCATATAATTTCACCAGAGTGGGAAGTTGCTAATAATATTTTTGAAAAAATACATATGCCCGGAGCATTCTTTAGTGAATCTCTTATATCAAATGATTATTTATTAATTGGTATGCAATCATCTGATTTATTTAAACATCACACATTTGATGAAATTAAATCTTTTTTTAAGGATAATAATATTTGTTATGTAGGTCACTCAATTTCAGATGATATCAAATTTGATTTTAAAAATATTTGTAATTCTGACCAATTATATTTGTTATTAAAAAAGAAATTTTTAAAAAAACTTATTAAATTTTTTGGTTATAAGGATTATGTCCTAGATATTTTAATCGTAGGTGGCGGTAATATTGGTCAGAATTTATCTCAATTAATTGAAGCTGATGAACAAGAAATAAATCTTAAGATATTAGAATATAACAAAGATAGATGTGATTTTTTAGCAAGTAATTTGAAAAAAACATCTATATTTCATGGAGATGCACTAGATCAATCACTTTATGATGAAATAAAATTAAATACCTCTGATTTAGTCATCACTGTTACAAATAATGATCAAATTAATACAATTTTGTCAATAATAGCAAAAAAAAGAGGATCTAAATCAGTATTTTCCGTTGTTAATAATGAGTCTTTCACTTCTTTTGCTAATGATCTGGGTATTGATGTAATTATAAATCCTAGAGAATTAACTACTTCTAGAATTATTGAAAAAATATCGGAAGGTTCGCTCTTATCATACCACTCTATTTTAAGAGATAATTATCTAATTTACGAGGTAAAATATAAAAATGAATTATTTGAAAATATTAAAAAGTCAAAAGAAATATCTCATATATGTACAATTACAAAAAGTAATATTGAATGGGATATTAGTGAGCATATTCCAGTAAATAACGATGTTTTAATACTACTTATAGAAGATAAAAATTCCCATATTTTAGA
>MDSZ01154447.1_pt1 | contig 12095 bp, 17 predicted proteins | sample 811201 | NCBI WGS metagenome assembly MDSZ01 (sample SAMN05326647, study PRJNA326480) | marine metagenome | isolation source: seawater | place: Indian Ocean: North | collected 2010
CGATGACCTGCCGCCAAATGTGGCAGAAAGTATGTACTGGAAAACTTATAAACCCGTGGCCAGTTTTACTTGACCACTACAGGGTATACCGGTATCAGCGCAATGGTGGCCTTCTCGGGTGATGTGAATGACCCGGAGTCAGGCCCCGAGCCCTTTACCGAGCGCAACATGAACCCAGGTCTGAAAGGTCGAGACATGCGGGAAGCCTTTGATACCCCGGACTATCAGGTCATGATAGTCGCCAACAAGTTCCAGACCGGCTTCGACCAACCCAAGCTGGTGGCAATGTATGTGGACAAGAAGTTGGCGGGGGTGGACTGCATTCAGACCCTGTCGCGATTGAATCGAATCTATCCCGGCAAGGACCGGACTTTCATTCTCGACTTCGTGAACGACCCGCAGGACATCCTCGACGAATTCCAGAAGTATTACCAGACCGCTGAGATTGCAGCAGTGTCAGACCCCAACCTGGTTTACGACCTGATGGAGAGCTTGAAGGACGAGCGAATCTTTCAATGGGCAGAGGTCGAGCAGTTCGCTGAGGCCTACTTCAATCCGAAGGCGAAGCAGCCCGCGCTTGTGGCTGCCTGTAGACCTGCTGTGGAGCGCTATGGAGCGAGATATAGCGCTGTAATGGAGGCGGTTAAGGAGGCTCAGAGCGCGCTTAATCAAGCCGAGGCCGAAAATAACAAGGTGGCAATAAAGCGGGCTGAGCATGCTCTCAGTCTGGCTAAGGAGACAAAGGACGTTCTTGATACCTTCAAAAAGAACCTGAGGTCTTTCAGTCGGTACTACGAGTTTATCTCTCAAGTGGTGGATTTCAGCGATGAGGACCTGGAACGGCTGGCGGTCTACGCGACGCACTTACTGCCGCTCCTGCGCGAAGAGCAAATCAAGGAGGATATCGACCTCAGTGAAGTGGTGATGACTCACTATAAGCTCAATGAAGTTCGTCAGCAGCGTATTGTGTTGGAGCCCAATAAAGTGGGGTACGTCACTGGTGTAACGGCAATCGGTGGCCACAACCCTCGAGAACAGGATTACGAAAAACTGTCCCAAATTATCGCGCGTCTCAACGAATTATTTGTTGGTGAAGACCTGACGGATGACGACAAAGTCAACTGGCTCAATTCCTTGGCCAGCAAGGTGAATGAAAATTCGGGGGTAATGGACCAGGTTCGCAACAACAGCAAAGAGCAGGCGATGCTGGGAGAGTTCCCCTCTGCTGTTCAAAATGCGGTGATTAGCTCAATGGTGGCGCATAAAGAGTTGGCGACACAGTTCTTAGCTGACGAACATGTAGCCAAGGGGGTTGTGGATCTGCTGTTTTCACTTATTCAAAGGGCGAGTGCTCAGCACGACTAGTCGCGCGTTGTGTTGGGCAAATTCGCCCGTCTGCCAGCCCCGAAAATGCGGTTAGCTGCTTCTGCCGAGAGTTTATCTGAGGTGTGGCATGTGCCTTGGCTGATTCTTATCTGCTGGGCGAAGCGATTAGCTTTAGAGGGCCCATGTATTTGTCCGGTTGCTCGACAATAACGGCATTGCCACATCGCAATTATGTTGGGAGTTTTTAAAAGTCTAGTAATATCAGAGAATTAAGTGGTGCCCAGAGGCGGAATCGAACCACCGACACGAGGATTTTCAATCCTCTGCTTAAAAATCAAAGACTTCGGCGCAATTCTTGTCAACTCTCTGAGCAGCAGCGACCAACTGATCACCGCATAAGTGCGCGTACCGCAAGACCATATCGAGCGTTTTCCATCCCCCCAATTCCTGTAATTCGTAGAGACTCGTTCCGTTCTGAACATGCCAACTGGCCCATGTGTGCCGGAGATCGTGCCAGCGAAAATCCTGGATGCCTGCTCGCTTTTTGGCTTTTGTCCATGCGGCCGTTGAGCAGCGCGAGACAGGATTACCCTGGTAAACAAATACATAGTTGGGATGGGTGCCGGACCACTCAGTAAGGACTGATTGAGCAGCGCGATTGAGAGGCACAGAAAAAGATCGCCGAGATTTGCTATCTGCTGCATTAACCCACGCCAAAGAGCGCCGCATATCTATTTGATCCCACCGCAGGTAGCTGACATTGCTCTGGCGAAGTCCTGTTGCAAGGGTAAAGCGAGCCATTGCAGACAAGTGGGGAGGGAGCTGGTATATCAGATTTCGAGCTTCTAACGGCCTTAACCAGCGTACGCGGTGCTCAGGCTCTGGAAAGAAGCGTATTCGAGGCACCCAGTGTATCCAGTGCCAATCATCACGGGCTGCCCGAAGTATCGATCTGATCAGTGCCAAATGACGGTTCGCAGTTGACGGTGAAGCTTCCTGCTTTTTGATATGGGAAACCTGAAAAAGTAAATCCTCGTCTATGTCGGACAAACGAAGCCCCGAGAAGTAGGGCGCCAACCACTGAAGCTTAGCAATATCACGGTGGTGATCAGCTTTATGAGAGGTGGTCATCACCCACCGATCGGCTGCCTCATCCCAAGATCGAGACTGCACACGCCTTAAGCCATAGTCCCTTAAAACCTGCTCAATATCAGCAGAGCTATTCACACGTGATCATCCATAACGGCAATGACATAAAAATAGAGCCATAAAATCACATTAAAAACAATAGGTTGCGAATGGGCTTAACCTGGTGTGCAGATCCTCGGCGCATAACCTGCGGGGTATGCTCCGCAGGCCCTCCGGGGGCCCTTTGGGAACGCTCGCCGCGCGGCAGGGATGCTGGCGAAAAGACACCAGCACCCCCTTGCTAAGCGTGATTAACGGAGTGCCGATCAAGGGGCCGTGTCCTCGCTGCGCTGCGGGCCGCACCAACCCCTTGACGGGGAGATACCGCAGGCGCTGAAATAGCGAAAAACTGAAAAGGATCATTCAGAAATGCAAGTGACATTTATCGAAAAGGAATATGGAATTAGATGGGAGTTGTCGCTTGAAATAAGACCTATGCTGAACGATGTCATCATTTTACCAGCACCTGATGCACAAACGTTCATCGTTGAGCAAGTGACGATAGATACGATGAGCACACCAGAAATGGTTTATGCGAAGGTGAGGAAGATCCACCGCTTCATTGATTAATCGACGTAATCCGGGATTCTGAGCTGCACTGTCTCTCGCTTAGGGGCTGCTTGCCTTTGCGGTTGCGGCTGTGACGGTGCTCCTGACGTGCGCCCGTTCACAGCCGCAATCCGCCGTGGCAGTGGCTTTGCCAGTGTGTTGAGACACTGGACTTCATCCATCGCGATTGGCGTCATGCTCTCGTCATAACAGTGACAGCCTCGATACGAACTGATGCACCCAGCAAGGGGGACCTCATGGGTGGGTAGTTGCTCAGAGACAGCGATAGGCGCGGGTGAAGTGTCGAGGCTTGCAAGCATGGTGGAACCTTCGGGAGGCCCCTCCTCCTTTAGGTCCGGATGGAAGAACGTGCTTGTCTGGTACATATAGACAGCGCCAACGACGAGTAGAGCCATCGCGGCAAGGCCGTATTTTACTTTGTTCGGCATCCTGAATTTGTGCGTATGGACGGTGGCAGACTGGTAGAGTTCAAAATGTTTCTTCGGGTACGGCCATGTCTGCAAATCCGATGCGTTGAGGTCGGTCCGACTGTCTACCTTAATGACCTTGTCCTGAGTGTAGATTTTAGCCACGTTGCCACCGAGCACCCTGGACACATGGTGGTGTTTGCCGACCAAGCGCCGAACATGATTGTGCAGCAAGCTGGGATGCTGAGTGATAAGCAATATGTCGTGACCGGTGTGGCGATGGACTTCCATTGCAGCGATATCGTCGCGCTTAGATCGGCCTTGCTGACCGTCAGGGCCGTAGCGTTGCTGACACTCGTCATAGACCACGACTGAACCGTCAGGAGTATCCCGCCAATCATCAGGGGCAGGCTGTACGCCGTCGATATTAAGGCCGTCAATGTCGGCGTATACGTCCCTGCCCTGCTTTAGCCAGTCAAGTATCAGGCCGATGCTGTAAAGCGTTTTGCCTGAGCCGGGGACGCCGGTGACCAGAATAATCATGAGCTTGATCCCGTTTTAAGGCCTAGGCCCGCCATTGCAGCGCGTATCGCAGCGCGGGTGAGCAATGCTGATCCGATAATAGAAAAGAAGTCCGCAACCCCACCGAGCAAGGCGAGCTGAAAAGCGGCTGACGCGATACCCGACAGGCCTGCGATAGCGTCCTGCATAGCAGATTCAACAAGCGCGCCGAGTGTGACAGATGTAATGACGGTGAGGCCCGCCCCGATAAGGACGCGAGCAATTAGGCCGGACAACATCCAAGTAACGAGGCCAATCAGGAATTTAAGCATTCTGGCGCACCCCCAGCAGGATATAGGCGGCAGCGATACCGGCGATGGTAATTAGTATCGCCTTAAACCACGGTGCAGCGTCGCAGGCCGGTTGATAACTATATTCCATCGATTGACCGTGAAAACTGAATTGCACAGGCGCGGGACAACTGCCAGAGCCTAAGCCACTATTAAATGTCTCAGGGCCGATATCTTCAACGGGCAGATCGGGGTGCTCAGGTAACGGTTCAGTAGTTTTGAACCAGTCAATAAATGCGCAGATAGTAGGGTGGAAATCGCAGTCGGTCGGAATATCGATTTTAGATGCGTCCATCTCAACGGTAATATTAGTGGTATTGTTGACGATCTGATTCAGCAACTTCTGTATCTCGGTCAACTCAGTATTGTAATTATTTATGTTCTCAGTCGATGAATTAGTAACGATCTCAATATCTGTGTCCAGGGTGAGATTATTGTCAGCCGCCTGCTGATGAGCATTGGCGATCTGGTCCAGAGCCTGCTTCAGCTCCGACAAATTATCGTTGAGATAGTCCTGCTTGCGGTTAAGAGCAAACCATTCCATAAGGTCGCGCCAGTCCTGCATATTCATGTGATCGGACAGCGCATCATAGATTTCGGAATCGGTGGCAGGCGTTGTCGTTGGTTCCGATAACCCAGCAGGCATTCTATAAATAGCATACGCCCCACAGTTACCAACCCAGTCAGCGCCAGCCGGTGCAACACTAGTATATGACGAGCCATAAGGCACCGGGGCGCTGCCCCATACTGTTTGGACGCCCTGAGTTGATGTTGAGACACACGTATGCGCAACATCGCGGAGGCCTTGAGGAACAGCTTGGCAGTAACTGTACCCCCCCGTGCCAGCCGGACAGTCACTAAATGGCTCCGGTGGTTTCACCAGTTCCCAATCGCCGGTCTGAGGGTTCTTTTGTGCAATAAGGTCATCTAGCAAAGCAGCGGCAGTCAATGCAGCGCCAATAGGCCCGCCGAGCGCACCCCTTGCCATTTTGCCGACAGTACGGGCAGACGCGGGCAAATTGACGTTATTGTAAACAGCAGGGAGCGTATTGACTTTGGTCTTAGCGATGAATGAGCCATAAACGGTGCGACCGCCCGAAGGGTCTTTAAAAGCGGTCTGGACCTTTGTGTATTCAGAATTCGCAGCGTAAGCGCCGTTAGCTAGAGCCGCGAAAAGAGCAGCCACAAGGCAGGGCCAACGATACCGAGCACTAGCCATCCTTCCATTCCTGTTTCCATGTTTCACCTTGATAAAAAACGGGGCCGAAGCCCCGCCAGTGGATCGCAGTTTTTAGGCTGCGCTGCGCAGGTAGCGCCAGACTTTAAGGCCGATGATTAGCACCAGAGCGGCACCGCCAACGGTTGCAACAGCAGTAGTTGCGTCGCCGGTGATAAAGTCAGTTACAGCGGTCATATCCATAATGGACACTCCTTCAGGTTGAGTTGGGGTTACATTACTGCTCTGATCTTGGTAAACGCCCACGCCAGCGCCCAGAGCACAGCGGCTGATGTGAGAATTGTTCCCGCCTCTGCGATAGACAGAGGCGGAAGCAATGAGGGAGGCGGCCACGCCGCCTGTGTCAGCGTGCCGTCACAAATGAGGTGATTGCCGGTCAGAGCCCCGGAGGTCACCCAGTTGCCATCACAGACTGCGACGACTTGTGCCATTAGGAGGCCTTAGCCTGTTGTGGCGCTTGAGCAACAGCAGCACGCGCGGGCTGAACAAGCTTAAGCTGGAAAGGATTGATCTCCAGATCACCGTACTTACCAACCCGAAAAGACGAATTGTCCAGCACGTAATCGCCGACGAGGTAAGCACCATTGGGATCAGCCAGAGGGATGCGAATCTCAGCGGGATAAGCGCCGCCAAAATGGGCATACGCGATCTGATGCCAGCGGGTGCCGTTCTGAGTGTTGCGAGAGACAGGCTGATCAAAGCCTTTGACGATAGAAATTTTCAACATGGTATTTTCTCCAGTAATTACGCCGCGATTTGCGACCAGTCATTGACCATCTGTGCATCGATGATCCGTTTGCGAAGCGCGACGACATTACCCGCGCTGATGTCCGCGTCACCGAGTCCGGCAGCACGCAGAATCTTTAAATTTCGATACCATGTGGTTTTAGAATTACATTCACGGGCAGAATCCCAGCCTTGCGCCTTGATGATGCACCACAGGCCCCACGCGGCCCGGCCTTGGCCCTCTGTGGGGGCGGCTTCTAAAATTCGTTTCTTGAGATCGTGCTCAGTACCCACTTCGGCACCCCCTATCATTCGCTCAAAATATGAGTCCCACTCGGCCTTCAAATCGGCTGGGGTCAACGCTTTCCAATCATCACAACGGGCGAAAAATTCGCGTTTCAACGACAGCTCAAGACGCAGCAACTGACTGGCGTCTGATATTTCCTGTGGTGTGTAAGATCGCCCGGTGTAGTCGGGCTTTTTCATCATGTGCGCGAGGTGCGGGCCTTTGGCGTAAGCTTTGCCGCTACGGTGCTTCGAGCTGTGAGACCAATAGACGGTATCGCCCTTCTGCTGGCTAACCCGGTACCGGCCGCCCTCACAATTGCGCAAGATAGATAGGGCTTCCCGGACAGCGCCCAAGTCCTTGAGCTTCAGATTGCCGGTGACGTCAACACGAGTGACCTTCCAGAGATCGATAGCGGGTAATTGACCCGCGCCGAGATAGTCCTGAACAAACTGGGTCATGCGGTTGACGCAACCGACAAGATCAAGGGCGCGGGATGCGCCAGAACCGAAGACAGCGCAACCGTCCCCCATGAGGCGAGCGGGACTACCCTGTATCCAGAGATCACCTGTACAGCGGATAGATACCTGATGGCTGTCTGAGCGGATGGAGTCCCATGCTTGAGACTCATAGCGTATTTCGCCAGAGGTCGGGCAGTAGCGGCAAATACGGTCACCAAGTGCAAGGGCTGCGGCGCGCACTTGATCGCTGCAATGCTCGAGATTTACACGGACAGTTACCCAGTCAATAAGCATTATTTTGGCGCCAGTGATCTGCGTAATTTTTGAGCGATTTGCGATGGTGAGTCCCACCCATGGGACAAAGGGGCGGTGTTACAGGGACCGCCCCTGCCAGCTCGGCGAGTTCGGCAAGCTCTGCGAGGTATTCACGGCGGAAAATATCAGTGCGAGCGATACAGCCACCGCCTCGGAGACAAGTGAGCGCGTCGCGACGTGATCCGTGGTGTGCAAGCTCGGCTTGATAGGCAATAAAGCGCTCGCGTCCCTGCAAGCGGTGGTAAATATCAACGTGGGCGTGATGCTCTGCCCTTGCCCACTGTGCCAAAAGCTCATACACCCAGTAGGGGGCATGTTTGCGAGTAGAGCCATCAGGCTCCTGCCAGATCGGGATCCTCAGCATTTAACGTCATCCATCGAGCAGGCGGCGCACTTGCCGTTATGGTCGAGCCAGTCCCAGTGGAAGCCGCAGGATGCGCATAGCAGTGTTGGGCGTGGCAGCAGATCGAGTACCGGAGGGGCTGGCAAAACTACCTGGTCAAATAGCGGGAGCTGCTCAGGCATTACCTACTCCCCAGCGAAAAGCACGCCCAGCCAAATGCAAAGAAAAAACAAAAGGCGTAGAAGTCGTGAGTAAACACAAAAGACAGATCAGGCATGATGAGCACCCCGCCAGCGTAAAAAACGCCCCAGCAAGTAGAGACCACGGAGCACGACCCAAAGAGCAGTCATTGCGGCGGTAACGATGTGGGGCAAGCCGAGGGCGGTCAGAGACAGGGAGAGCCAGAGGAAAAACGGGCAGACGATCAGGAAGAAGGCGTCGTATAAAATGAAATCAATCGATCTGATATAAGATTTGCTGCTTTCCATAGCTTGTACATCGCCAGTGAACAGTGTCGATTGCGAATGTACATTGCAGATTTAGAATATGTCAAGCGATAATGAACATAGAAAAGGAGGCACCAATGGAAAGCTACTATTTCATTCAAGCAGTAAAAACTAAACTGGAACTGCCGAGCGATAACCAAGCGGCAGCAAAAATAGGGATAACCCGATCAGCAGTGAGCAACCATAAGACGGGACGATGCAAAACCCTAAACGATGAGCAGTGCATCAAAGTAGCAGAAATACTCGGGCTTCCTGCAGCGGCAATTATTGCAGATCAACACGCAGAAGCGGCGAAGACCCCGGAGCTGAAAAAGCTTTGGCTAGAAATGGGAAAAAAGCTTGAAGTAAGAGTGGTGCCCAGAGGCGGAATCGAACCACCGACACGAGGATTTTCAATCCACTGCTCTACCGACTGAGCTATCTGGGCATAGGCGTCACTACTGATGAGCGTCGCAAGAGGCGCGTATTAAACCTGTTCCGTTTCGGGGAGTCAAGCCCCTCAAAACAGTGACTTACTCGCTGGGTGGCACGTAGCCTTCGGCCTTTTCGAAATCCTCGCCGGCGAAGAATTTCTCCATCTCTCCCTGCAGAAATTTGCGGGCGCTGGGGTCGACCATGCTGAGTTGTTTCTCGTTGATGATCATGGTCTGGTGGGCCTGCCACTCTTCCCAGGCCTTCTTGGAGACGTTCTCGAAGATGTCCTGGCCTTTGGCGCCGGGGTAGGGGGGCTTGTCGAGGCCTTCGAGTTCTTGCTGGTATTTTTTGCAAAAGACGGTGCGGGTCATGGTGATCAGTCCGTAAATAAATCGTTTTGCAGCAGGCTGTCGAGCAGCTTTTTCACCGGGGCGGCGAGCCCCAATGGCTGATGTTGGGCACCCTTATACCAAAGCTGGCGGTTGGCTTCCATGATGCGGGCCGGTTCGCGGCTGAGGCGGATGTGCTGGGGCTGGATGTCGAGGTGGTAGTGGCTGAAGGTATGGCGCAGTTCGCCGAGGGCCTGCGGCAGCGCCTCGAAGCCGATTAATCGTTCCAACGCATCCGTGATATCGCCATCGTCTTCCACTTCCGGCAGGCTCCACAGGCCGCCCCAGATACCGCTGGCAGGGCGTTTTTCCAGCAGGATTTCTCCGGCGGTATTTTCAATCAGCAGCATATGTGTGCGTTTTACTGGCAGGGTTTTGCGCGGTTTTTTGCCCGGGTAGTCGCTTTGGCGCTGCATAGCTTTGGCTTTGCAGTCGTCGGCCACCGGGCAGCGCTCACAGTCTGGCTTGCTGCGGCGGCAGAGGGTGGCGCCGAGGTCCATGATCGCCTGGGTGTAGTCGGCGGTGCGCTTGCTCGGGGTGTGCTGTTCCGCCAGCGTCCACAGTTGCTGTTCGACCTCGCGCTTGCCGGGCCAGCCATCGATGGCGGCGTGGCGGCTGAGTACGCGCTTTACATTTCCGTCGAGGATGGCGGCGCTGCCACCGCAGGCGATGCTGGTAATGGCGGCGGCGGTGGAGCGGCCGATGCCGGGCAGGGTTTGTATATCGTCCTGATGGTGCGGGAATTCTCCACTCCAGTCGCTCATGACCGCCTGTGCGGCGCGATGCAGATTGCGGGCACGGGCGTAGTAGCCCAGTCCGGTCCACAGGGCCAATACCTCGTCGATATCGGCAGCGGCCAGCGACTCCACATCGGGGAAGCGCGCCATAAAGCGCTGGTAGTAGGGAATGACGGTCGCGACCTGGGTTTGCTGGAGCATGATTTCCGACACCCACACCCGGTAGGGGGTGATGTCTTGCTGCCAGGGCAGGTCTTTGCGTCCGTGCTGGTCGAACCAGCGCAACAGACGCAGGCTGAAGCTGTTACTCACGATTGCGGGCGCTGCCATTGCCAGCAGTGGCCGAGGTTTTCAAAGCCCAGCTCGGTGAGCAGGCTGCTCAGTTCAGGGGCTTTGCTGATGTCGGCAGACATACTGCGCAAGTCATCGGGCAGGTCTTTCATGCACTGAATAAGCAATTGTCGCGCGGTGCCGCGTCGGCGGGTGATGTCGCGCACCGTGAGGCGCGCCAGTTCGTAATCACCGCCGTGAATCGGGGTGAGCGTCAGCGCTGAGATCAGGCTGCCGTTGAAGCGTCCGCCGATCAGTAGCAGGCGGCCCTTTTTCGCGGCGTCAATCAGGGCCTCGGCATCGTTGGGGTAGAGCTTCGCCAGGGCGTCTTGATCCTGCTGCGTGGGCTCGCGGAGGTATTCAGAATATACGGGCATTTATCCGCACTCAGTTGGCTGTCATACAGGGGGGGAATTTTCTATAATGCGCCATTGTACGCAATCTTCTGTAGAGACGTCGATGAATCAGCGCAAGGCGACAATCAGCCGAAACACCCTCGAAACGCAAATTACCGTGAGCATCAATCTGGATGGCACTGGCCAGTCCAGCTTTGAGACCGGCGGGCCGTTTCTGGATCACATGATGGATCAGATCGCCCGCCACGGCCTAATCGATCTGGCCGTGAACGCCAAGGGCGACCTGCACATCGACGATCACCACACCGTGGAAGATATCGGTATTACTTTGGGGCAGGCCTTTGCCGAAGCCGTGGGCGACAAGAAAGGCATTACCCGTTACGGCCACGCCTATGTGCCGCTGGACGAAGCCCTGTCGCGGGTGGTGATCGACTTCTCCGGCCGTCCCGGTCTCGAGTACCACGTGCCCTATACCCGCGCCAGCGTGGGCGGTTTCGACGTGGATCTGTTCTCCGAGTTCTTCCACGGCTTCGTCAACCACGCCAAGGTGACGCTGCACATCGACAATCTGCGCGGCACTAACACTCACCACCAGGCGGAGACGGTATTCAAAGCCTTCGGCCGTGCGCTGCGCATGGCGCTGTCGGTGGATGAGCGCATGGCGGGCATCACCCCGTCGACCAAGGGCTGTCTGTAAGAGCGAGAATCACGCATGAGTAAATCGACTGTTGCCGTCATCGACTATGGCATGGGCAACCTGCACTCTGTTGCCAGCGCTCTGCACAAAGTAGGCGATGGCGTTGAGGTGCAGGTTACCGACTGCCCCGAGACTATTCTGGCCGCTGATCGGGTGATTTTCCCCGGCGTGGGCGCGATTCGCGATTGTATGGCTGAGCTGAAAAATCGCGGCCTCGACGAGCTGGTGCAGGAAGTCGCGGCTTCTAAACCCATGCTGGGTATTTGCGTGGGCATGCAGGCGTTGATGGAGCGCAGCGAAGAAAACGGCGGCGTCGACTGCCTAGATGTGCTGCCCGGTACCGTGAAGTTTTTTGGCAATGATCTGAAAGACGCCAACGGCCAGCGGCTGAAAGTGCCACACATGGGCTGGAATACGGTGAAGCAGACCATCGACCACCCGCTGTGGGACGGCATCGAGGACAACAGCCGTTTCTATTTTGTGCACAGCTACTATATTCACGCCGACGATTACGTGGCCGCGACTGCCGACTACGGCGTAGAGATTCACGCTGCGCTGAGTTGTGAGAACGTCTTCGCCGTACAGTTTCACCCGGAAAAAAGCGGTGATACCGGTTTGCGTCTGCTGAGCAATTTCCTGCGTTGGGATGGCGGCCAGCCCGTGTTCCGGCCCGTCTCCTAAGTATTTCAAGGTTTCTGAATTATGTTGATTATCCCCGCTATCGATCTGAAAGACGGCCAGTGTGTGCGCCTGCGCCAGGGTGAAATGGGCGACGCCACGGTGTACGGCAGCGACCCGGTAGAAATGGCGGCCCGCTGGGTGGAACAGGGTGCGCGTCGCCTGCATCTGGTCGACCTGAACGGTGCCTTCGACGGCAAGCCCGTTAACGGCGAAGCGGTGATGGCGATTGCCAAAGCCTACCCCGATCTGCCCATTCAAATCGGCGGTGGCATCCG
>MDSZ01102365.1_pt1 | contig 12094 bp, 6 predicted proteins | sample 811201 | NCBI WGS metagenome assembly MDSZ01 (sample SAMN05326647, study PRJNA326480) | marine metagenome | isolation source: seawater | place: Indian Ocean: North | collected 2010
TACAAAAGTAAATTTAGAATCGGGGGAATCTACTAAAATATCTTTTTTACTCACTTCTGAAGATTTCGCCTATATTAATGATTCTGGTGAAAGAATTTTAGAAAAAGGAACTTTTATAATTGAGATTTTAAATAAGAAAATTAAAATTAATCTCATATAATTAATTATTACTTTATGTAAAATTTTAATTTTAATCATTAAATTAGACAAATTAAAATTATTTTGAGAAATATATTTTTAATAATTCTATGCATGATTCTACCTTTGCAATATTTGGTGGCTCAAAAGAAGAGTATAAAAGCCTTAGATATCGATGGCTATTATAGATTTTTAGGCTTTCACAGGAATATTCATAATCTTTATACAAATTCAAATTTACCATCTACATTTCAGGCTAATGATGATTTTAATTCACCTTCAGTTAATTTAAACTTAAACCTAACAACTTCTTCAAACTCAAATTTAAGAATTCAATTTTTTTTTTATGACCCAATAAATTCAATAAATGAAAGAAAAAATGAATTTAGACTTGGAAGAAAAACTTTATCTATTGGAGGGGGGGTAAATACAAATTTTGGAAAATTTGATATTGAATATGGTGGAATTAATTATCTTAGAATAAGTGACTTAAGCCTAAGTGCACCCAAACAAGTTAGGAATACTTTGTTTGATAGAAATGCTTGGACATATGTTTGGGAGCCAAATATACAGTACAAAAACTACCATAATTTATCTGAGTACAAAAGAGAAGAAAATTTTGGAAAAAGAGATGTCAACGGATTAATAATTAATGGAACAAAATTTTCTAATGGATTTGAATTTATGTTATTCCACGGCCGCACACCATTCAATGTTGTTGATTTTAATGATAATCTGACAGCCATAAAAATTAAGAGAAAAATGAATTTAAATTCTTTAAATATATATCATATTAGGTCAAAGGGAATTGATGATTTGACTAATGGATTAGAATTTAACAATTTTATTTATGGAGGAGAATATGAATCATTAATTAATGAATGGCGGATAAAATCTGAAATAGCCCTTAGTACATATAACTTTGAAAGAGAAAAAATTAACGATAAAGATGTGGCTTTTATATTAAATGTTACACCTCCTCTACGAACTTCAAGGCTGCCTTTTAATGTTGAAATATATTACATTGGGAATAACTATGTTAATATTCATTCTTCAATTATCAATTCATCCGTACAAAATTTTAGCTCGGAGAGCTCAGCCCTAAATGGTGGAGATATCGCTGATGGTGCTCGTCCTTATGGAAATGTGATGACTCCGATGCATTTAAAATCTAACAATAGATATGGTTTAAAGTTAAATTCTGATTTTGGGGTTAAGAACTTAAAATTTAATTTAGGATATGCTATCTCTAAAAGTATGGATATTGACACAAATTTAGTTACTTTTTTTCATAAAGTGACAGGTTTATTTTATTCAAGAATTGATCAATTCCAACAACAAACTGGCCCATTCAACAACTTGACAACTTTCTTTAGGGGTTATTATGAGAAAGTATATATTAATTCTAACTATAATTACAACTTAAGCAATTTATTTACAACAAGTTTAGTAAATATCAAGTATCAGAATGAGTTATTAGGAAAGGATTTATTTATTTTTTACCTAGGGGAATATCAGTCCATTCAAAATAATTCTTTTCCCTTACCTAATAAAAAATCGTTTGTTAAAACCTATTTTCATGAATTTGATCTATATTATAATATTCTTGATAATATTGCATTAATAGGATACTTCGGCAAAGAAATTATAAAAGGTAACAAAAATGTTGGCTACGAATACAATAAATTAGATGACAATTTGATTGATGGAGTTGGTACTGCAATTGGCGCAGGAATAGATATTAGTATTACTCCAAAATCTAATTTATATATCAGATATAAAAATGTAGATTATTTAGACAAAAATCATGAAAATTATTTTTATAATGGATATGAACTTAGTGCCGAGTTCAAAGTAATTTTTTAATTTAAAATAATGAAATTAATTTTAATAGTACTTCTTTTTTTAAAATGCAGCTATATTATTGGACAAGAATCACGTTTTTCAATAGAGGGTAATAGTAGAGGTATCAATCAAAGTCTTAATTTAAATGAGAAAGACAGTTTAAACAGTGATGTAGATTTTGAATCTAATATTATTGTTGACCTAGGAATTCGAGCAAATTTAAATGAAAAAGTCAATTTTTATTCTCAAATTAGAATGAAGTCCAATTTAGCTTTATTTGATACCTCAAGATCAAATATTTTCATTCGACAATTTAAGCTTTATGGAGATATAAATGAATTATTTTCCTATGAACTTGGAGATGTTGATTTAGTTTTAGACAGTTACACTCTTTGGAATAATAAAGAAAAAGGATTAGTCAATGAAAGTGAAGTGTTCTCGCTTTATAGAAAAATTCAACATTATGAAAACTTTCAAAACGAAAACTTTTGGAGACAAAAGGGAGTAAAATTAACATTTGATAAATTAAATGAAAAAAAACTTAAAATATTTTTTGAGCTTTTTGGTAGCAGGCTAAATAAGAGTAATGAATTAACTAACCCAGATATTTTCTTAGTTGGAATTAAATCTTATTTATCTAACGAAAATCATAAGTTTGAAATCAATTCTTCAAATATTTTTTCAAACACCAGTACCTTAGTAAATTCTAATTTATCAAATCAATATAATCGAACTATTACGGCGTCATATAGTAGACTTTTTGGAAAATTTAGTGGAACACTTATTGGTGGATATTCAGAAATCTATGATTTGGATAACAATTTTGATATTTCAGGAGAATTTTTCGAAGTTATAGGTAAATATAATTTACTTGATAATAATTTTATTAGTATCAGTTATAGGTCAGTAGCTGACGACTTCATTTCATTAGGGTCACAAAACAGTAATATCAGTTATGAAAATTCACCATCATATTTTCAACAAGTAACAAATTCGGCGATTTCAAGAAATATATCTTTATATGATATCCTAACTGATTTCAGTAACTCAAACATTTTTAATCTTCGATTAAATTTTGATAGACTCATTGAAAGTGCTAGACTTGGCACAAGTGTTCCATTTGGCAAAGCAACGCCAAATAGAAAAGGATTCAATTTGATTTTTGATTACTCTGATAAGCCTCAAAAAATAGATTATTTACTAGATGTTTCACTTCTTACTGATGTTACTGGGGAAGGGGTTTTAGAGAATAAACAATATTTTGATATTGATAATTCTTTATCCCTAAATATTAATAAGTTTTATTCAGGTAAAAAAGAGTTAAGTACATCATTTGGTATGAGGTATTCTTTAGCTAATAGGGCTTCATCTAATCCATACCTTGATGAAGTATCATTATCAAGTACTCTTATTGATTTAGGCTTGAAATATAATTTGATTAAAAACATCGATCTTCTTTATGGCTATAAAAATTTATATGCAAAAGGTAAAGACTACCTTCCTGTTTATGACAATTATTATACTATAATAAATTATGATAAAGCAAATTTTAATTATGATGAAAGTATTCAAGCATTGGGTCTTAAATACAATGTGAATAAAGGATTTTACTTAATTTTTTCAGCCAATCAAGTGAGTGTTAATGATAAAATAAAAAATATGAAATACGATTTTAATCAATATTTATTGATTTTAAATATTAATTTTTAAGATATGAAAAAGATAATTAATTATACATTTTTTCTAAGTGTTTTAATCTTTATTAGTTGTGAGAAAGAACAATTTTTAGGGCCGCCACTAGAGTCTTTGTATGGCGAGCTTCAAGTCACAAAAGGGGAACGTTTGATAGATTCCACCAATTTTTCAATTTTCCAAGTGTTTGGTGTCGACTTGTCAATGAATGATACCCTACGCTTAGACGTACAATTCAGCATACCTGTAAATTATAGCGTATCAATCAAGCAATCATTTTCAGGAGCAGAGTTTTTATATGACGGTTATGGAAATGATTTGAATGATTTTATTTGGACTGGGCAAGCTAGAGATCTTTTTTTTAAAAAAACAAGTCTTGATATTGATTCAAGCTTGTGTGTTGTTAGTATAAAATTTCCAGATTTTGATGTTCAAGAATTAACAGATACTTTTTGGATTTTTGAAGAGAAAAATTTAGACGATCTTGGTCTTTTTATTAGTAGTTATGAAAATGATAGCGAATACCAAATTAATATGCCGAGTTCTGAAATTACATCTGCTGATATATTGACTGGTCCTAATTTAGTTCCTCACGGATCATTCTATGCTCAACTTTCAATTACTTCTGATAATACATACTACGGTGGAGAAATTTCATTAAATATTTCTAGTTTCGATATTGAAAACTATCCACTTGATGAGATTTATATTAATTTATTTTTTTTAGTTAATCCAGAATATAATAACACTTCTTTCTTGATTAAAATATTTGAAGAAAACGGAGAAAGTTTTAAAACAAATCGTATTGAGCTTAATAATAATGGCCAATGGAATAAGGTGAATGTGAAATTGAGTGATTTGTACTTTGACGAAACATCTTCTTTTGTAGATAATCAAGAAATTGACATCACTAATTTTAGTAATTTAAAAATTATATTAAACTCTTTACAAGGAACTCCTGGAACCTATTCCTTTGCAACTGATCTAATATTAATTTCCTACCAAAACCCAATTTAGAATGATTAAAAAACCCATCTTATTTTCTTTAATTTTGTTCCTCATGATTAATATTTGTTATGCTCAAATGCCTTCCCAATTTAATTGGCAAAACACTAAAGCAGGTTGGGTAGGTGCTGGAGGCGTTGATGGCGCTGCAATGATTTCTAGCGAAGCACTTATCATGAAAGTCGTTGGAAATTACCCGCAATTTGCCTACCCAAATTTAAACGGTGGTTTGACATTAGATTTAAATGCTGACTTATACGAATCAGTCACAATAGAGTTAAAAAATACTTCTCAAAATAATGCTGGTATTAGTTTTCGAGTTTTTCAAGAATCAATAGAAGCTCCTGTAATGATTTTTCCAATTAATTGTGGAGCTAATATGCAATCTTTTATTTCTTACACTATTGATTTGACACAAGATTCTTTATGGACGGGGTCTGATTTTTCAAAGATCGTTTTAAGAGGGCCTACATTTTCTGTAGGTGATACTATTTTTTGGAAATCAATGACTTTTAACACTGCTGTAGGGGTAGGCTGTACTGACTCATTAGCTTGTAACTATGATTCACTAGCTTTAATAGACGATGGAAGTTGTTTTTTTCAAGAGAGTAATCTAATTAATTGCGATGGAACATGTATCGAAAATTATATTTTAGTTAATGATTCGTGTTTTATGATAAATCCTGGATGTACAGACATAAGTGCGTGTAATTATGATAGTCTTGCAAATTTTAATGATAGTTCGTGCGTTTATCCTAGCAGCTTAACTTACTCTTTTTTATATAATAAACAAGGTTGGGTACAATCTGGAGGATGTATATTTTCTCATGATGGGGTTGAAGATGCAGCATTAATGACGGTTTCTAATAGTAATCCAATCATTAGAAGTCCTCAAGATTTATCTCTTGATGCCGCAGAATATGGATCTATGAGCATTAAATTAAAAAATATGTCATCTTCGAGTAACTTTTATTTACAATATTTACAAGGGTTGAATGAACTAATTGATGAGATTCCATTAGCAATAGATATAAATATGACTGAATATCAAACATATACTTTTTCCTTGGAAGCATTGAATGAACTAGAAATAATTGATCGACTTGCGATAAAAGGCCCACTTCAAGGTGAAATTGGTGATAGTATTTATTTTAAGTCAATTATTCTTAACAAATATATTGACTGTGGAGAATGTAATGTCGATCTTAACAATGATGGTATATGTGACAACGAAGAAACAAATTATACCGATACAGTTTTTTATTTCGATCAGTTTGCAAATGAACAAATTTCTAACTGGAATGCATTGAGTTTTAATGGGTTTCAAAAGTTAACTCTAGAGGAAAGTGAATGCCAAGAATTGAAAATTTTTCAAACTGATTCTGACTCTCTGCCTCAATACGGCTTTATTGAGTATGTTTTTGATTCAATCTTAGATGTGTCACTTAATCCAACAGTTACTCTTAAAGCACGATCTGATAGTTTGATTAATATACGAATTGATTTGGTAGATATTAACGGAGAAAAAACTAATGGTCAGGAGTTTGGAAGAATAACTCATCCAATAACTAATGGGATAGATAATTATAATATAATGTCATTTGTATATTCTGATGATACTTTTCAGGAAACGAATGTAGATAAAACACAAATACAAAAAATTATGTTTTTCTTCGACTATGGCACTCCAAATTTCCCTTCCGAAATTTATTTAGACTATATCTCAGTTGGTGATTCACTAATGAATAATAATAGCATTGGTTTAACCGATATCGATGAATGTGATTGCTTCCTAGATTCATTTGTTACTATTTCAGAATGTGACTCATTTCAAAGCTTCACCGGTCAAGTTTATTACGAATCTGTAACTTTAAATGACACCTTAAATGTAATTAGTGGATGTGATACTATTATTTTTTACGATGTCATTATCTCGAACTCTAGTAGTTCTGAATTAACAATAGATACTTGTGGAGATTATTTTTGGAACGGTATGAATTTAATTGAGAGTGGAAATTATAACTTTATTACAACAAATACATCAGGGTGTGATTCATCAATCTATTTAGAATTAATTATTAATCCCTCAATTAACACAGTTGATTCAGTAGTTTCTTGTGATCCTTATTTATGGAATGGATATATATATAACGAAAGTGGACTCTTTTATTATTTAAATGATTCAAATTGTGATTCATTAATACTTGATTTAACAATTTCTACTCTAGAAACTGAAATTTCTTTTTCTGATGATATATTACATGTTGACATTATCAACGGAAATGCTCCTTATCAATACTTATGGAGTAATGGTCAGACATCAGAAACTATAAGTCCATTAAATAGTGGAGAATATTATGTTATAATAAATGATGGGAATGGATGTTCTGACACAGCATTTTTTAATTTTAATTCGTCACATGTTGAAAGTGCTCATAATTTACTTTTAGATGTTTATCCAAATCCTAGCTCTGATAAAGTCAATCTTATTTCATTTACTAACCAAAACTATATTCTAAAAATCTATGACATAAGTTATAGACTAATTTCAGAAGAATTGATCTCTTTTAATCACAACACAATTATTACTAAAGATATTTCAACTTATCAAAAAGGTATTTATCTTTTTGAATTGTCATCTATTAATGATAAACAAAAAAGAATAATAAAAATTTTAAAGAAATGAAAAAACTAAATTTAACTGTAATCACACTGCTTTTTGGTATTAGTCTTTATTCGCAAAACGATTCTATATGTAATCCCTCATTTGAGGATTCATTGAACACTTGGACATATTTTGCAAATAATGGAGCAGAAGCGACTTTTGATGTCTCATCAGATGCAGCATACGATGGCGAATTGGGGTTGACGATAACCACTTTAAATAATCCATCAAATAATTGTGTAGTAAGTAGTTGTATAGGAGATTTAGATGCTGGTTTCTCTTATTTAATATCATTTTGGGCAAAAAGTAATATAAATGAATTAGATCTTTTTATTTGTTCACAATCTGCTTTTGGACCGCCATGGACAAATTTTGGTCAATCAAATATTACAATTAATAGCGAATGGACTAAATATCAATTTGTTAGTACTTCCTCAAATTTTATCGATGACAGTGTCAGACTTATTAAAATCAAACCACAATCACAAGGAATTTATTTTATAGATAATTTTCAAATTGAAAAATTAGAGAGCTATACTGAAATTTGTGATGGGGGTTTTGAAACTGGTGTAAATAATTGGCAAAGTTCTCCAAATGGTGGAATTATTGAAGTAATGGATGAATCATCTGATGTTTTTGATGGAAATAATTCAGCCAAAATCATTATCGATAATACAGGAGGTGATCCTATTTTTTCAAGTTGTCAAACAGATTTACAAGCAAATATTAATTATAGAATAAGTTTTGCTGCTAAATCTGAGGACAATATTGAACTTTTCGCAACATCTTCTCTATCATCAACTCCTTTTTCAAATTATGGCTCTCTAAATATAACTACTACTTCAGATTGGACAGAATACTCATTCATTTCTTCAAATGATTCTTCAATAAGTGGTAATGTAAGATTGGCTAAGTTCAAATTCTTAAACTCTGGTACAATTTATTTGGACAATGTTATGTTCGAAGAAATTCCTCCTTTTCCTGAGAGTTGTAATAATAGTTTTGAGAGTGGAATGGATCAATGGATACAAACAATTGATAGTTCATCAGATGCTGTTATCATAGCTACACCTACACAAGCACAAGATGGGCTACAGTCCGCAATGATTAATGTACAAAGTTCAGGTCCATCAAATGGATCTATTCAAATATCAAGCTGTCTAACTGATATTAGTGCTGATTCATCATATACAGTTAGTTTTTGGGCTAAAGGATCAGTTGATGGTCTCATTTTTAATGCAATAACATCCATTGCCACTGCTCCATATCAAGCTTTTACATCTAACGAATATACAACTACAACTAATTGGAAAGAATATTGCTATACATTCAGTTCTGATTCTACAATAATAAATGACATTAGATTATTAAAGCTTCAGTTTTTATCAGAAGGTGTATATTATATTGATAATGTAACAATACAAAATGAAAACTATAATTGTCTAGAAGTTCAAAGTATTGAAAGTATTGACCAAAATTCTATTAATATCTATCCTAATCCATTTTCTAATTTTATTAATATAGATTTAAATAAATCTTTGATTGGGGGCGAAGTGAATTTATTTGATGTTTTAGGAAGATTACGTTTAACTCAAAATATAAATTCAACTAATTTTAGAATCGATTTATCTCAATTTAATCTAAAAAATGGAGTTTTATTTTTGAAAATACGCAATAAAAATACTCAGTACTCAAAAATTATTTTAAAAAATTAATTGTTAATTAATAATAAAGAGTCAATTTTTTTTGAAAGTCCAATTTGAACTTCACGCATATTTTTCTGGTCAGAAATATTGAAATTTTCGTTTGGATCATTCTCTAAATCGTATAACATCCTAGCATATACTTTATTTGTTTTTTTATTTCTCCATTCAGTATATGAATATTTTTCAGTAGTTACACTGACAGCATCATGAAATCTAGAAAAAGATTCGTTTTTATTTTCTTGATTTTTCATAATTGGTAATAAACTTCTGCCGTTTAAAAATTCTGGTTTTTTAATATTTACCATTTCACAAATCGTAGGATATAAATCAACTAACTCTGCTTGTTGTTTGATTATGCCGTATTCATTTTTATTGTTATTTATAATTAAAGGAACTTTTAATGAAGTTTGATAGTTTGAATGTTTTGCCCAAAGATTATGTTCTCCAAGCTGCCAACCATGATCACCCCAAAGAATAATAATAGTATTTTCATATAAATTTATTTCTTTTAGATGATTCAATAATTGTCCAACTAAATCATCTACGTATGAAACACATGCATAATAGCCGTGTATCAATTTTCTTTGAGTTGAGTCGGGAATAATTTCAAAATTCTGAGAAGGTATTTCGTGATATTTTCTCAATTCACCAAATTGATGTAAAGATTCTTTTGGTGCATTAATTGGTGCATATCGATTCTCAGCAAGTTTTATTTTAGAACTTTCATATAGATCCCAATATTTTTTGGGTGCATTGAATGGTAAATGAGGTTTGGAAAATCCAACTGCTAAGAAAAAAGGCTTTTCAATTTTTTTCAATCTATTTAAATCGTTTATTGATTTTTCTAAAACTTTTGTGTCACTATATTTTTCAATAGTATTGATGCCAACTTCAAAAGCAGGGCCATGACCATTATTGTTTTGAGCTATTTCAATATTTTTTTTATTTAAATAATCTCTAAAGTCTTTTTTTGGTCTCCAGGCTTTTTCACTCCAACTTTCAGGTGAATCATTAAGTTTATGAAAAATCTTACCATTTGAAATTGTATAATATCCATTTATCCTTAGCCATTCTGCTAAGGTAGGTATAGAATCGGCATCTATGTCGGCTCTAGATTTAAAATTTAGAAATCTATTTTTATTTGGTCGTAATCCTGTCATAAGTGATGCTCTTGAAGCTCCGCATACTGGCACATTACAAACAGCATTTTCGAACAAGAAACTATTAGAAGCTAAATAATCTATATTTGGTGAGAAAATATGATCCTGTCCATAGCATCCCAACTCAGGTCTTAAATCATCAATTGAAATAAATAAAATATTTTTTTGTTTCTGTACATTAAATGAATAGTTAACTAAAACTAAAAATAATAGGACTAAAAAAAATATTATAAATTTATTGATTGGTTTTAACATAAGTTTTTTCAATTTTAGTATTGACAACTTTAAAATATGCTTAAAAAATCTATAATTTAGAAATTAGAATATAGGAAGCACTAAATGGCTTTAATTTTAATTTTATAAAATTGTTATTTTTTATTTGTTCATATGCGGGAAGTCTATAATAATTTTCAGGACCTCCTGCCAGTTTGCTTGTTTCAAAATCATTAATTTTTATTCTTCTTGAATTTGGATCATCGCTTGTTATTTCATAAAAATAAAACTTTTTACCAGTTATTCTATTTTTCAAATCAATTTCAACAACTTCCTCTATATTTGAAGTATTGATTAAAACCATTCCAATTTCACCTGAACTAAAAGTTGATGTATGTAATCTAATTTTGTCATTTGTTGATTTAGAATCATAATAAGTATCACCAAATATTTTATTATAAAAATAATAATGATAAAAAGAGGGGTGTGGTGTTAACCAATCAACATCCGTTTCCTTCTTAGAGGCAAACATTCCATGATCTTTTCCGTCATGATAACCATTATGTATATCCCACATCATAGCCATTCCATATCCTTGACGAATTATTTCTCCTAGTGCATGTGCAAAAAATAAACCAGATGCATGAGAAACATTTGTTGCACCATTATTTTCTGAAATTGTTGCATTACTTCTAGTATTAAACTCTGTTAGTGCAATTGGAAGATAATTCCTACCTTTATGAGTATATTTCTCGATTGCATCGTTGACTACTTTAATATGTGAATACATGGTATCAACCGATGACAACATTTCTTCAGCATCAATAACAGCACCATATTTTGTGAAGTAGTCATGTAAAATATAAAAATCTGCTACATCAATAATTTCAGGTAAAACTTCTTTATTCCAATTCTTTGTAACGTACTTATTAGATTTTGGTTTTTGATAACCAACTACTCCAATTTTTATTGAAGGATCAACTGCCTTCATTTTATTAATAAAAACCCTGCAATGTTCTCCGTATTTTTTTGGACTAATAATACCTCTTTTTTTTACATTATAGCCTGCTTGCCATGGCCCCCAATTTTCATTTCCTATTTCCCAAAATTTAATATTTAATTTTCGTTTTATATTTACTTCTTCTACCCACTTCGCTGCATAATCAGAGGCTATTTCTAAACGAATATCTTCATCTTCTATATCGCTGTACAGTGCCAATGAATAATTAACACATATAGAGCCTGTTGAGCCTGTCCTCAATAGAGTTTCATAAAATTGATTTGGATTATATCCATTTTTTTTTAAACCGAATTTCGGAGTAGTGTATTTTGTAAAATCACTTTTAAAAATAGTATCAGGAGTCCCCTGAGGACATTCATTTAAGTTAGACGAATCCCAAAAAAAATCATTTGAAGCGTTTCCTCCGGGATATCTAAGTACAGTTAAACCAATATCTTTAAGATAGTTAATATAATTTGGATGTTCTAAGGCTTGCTTTCCATTTACCCAATGACCAATATTATTTCCGTATATATATGGAGATATTTTAGTTAATTTTTCACTAAAGTTTATAGAAATTTTTACACTTGTATTTTCATTAATTTCTGATTTTTTTATTGTTTTTTTTATAGGTTTAAATTTTTTTGGCTTCCAATATTCGTCAATAAAA
>MDSZ01166736.1_pt1 | contig 12094 bp, 6 predicted proteins | sample 811201 | NCBI WGS metagenome assembly MDSZ01 (sample SAMN05326647, study PRJNA326480) | marine metagenome | isolation source: seawater | place: Indian Ocean: North | collected 2010
CCGATTTTCGAAAACTGGTCGATGACCCCACCATTGACGCCTTGTGTGTGGGAACCCCTGACCATTGGCATGCCATCCCAACCATTCTGGGGTGTTTGGCGGGTAAGGATGTTTACGTGGAGAAACCCGATGGACACAATATCGTTGAGGGTCAGCGCATGGTTCAGGCAATGCGAAAGCACAAACGGATTGTTCAAATGGGCTCTCAGCACCGTAGTACGGAGAGGATGCAAACCGCCTTGGCTTACATTCGTGAAGGGCATTTAGGGAAATGTCTTGTGGCTAAGGCATGGGAAAGCCACAAGCAAGGCAATATTGGTAGGCCACCTGATGGGGTGGCTCCTCAGGAAGTGGATTATGACATGTGGCTGGGTTCTGCCTCCAAGCGCCCTTTTAACCCTAGGCGTTTTCATGGCAGCTGGCGTTGGTTTTATGATTACGGTGCTGGGGATCTTGGCAATGACGGTGTGCACCGACTGGACATGGCTTTTGCCGCATTAAGTGCGGCAGTAGAAACTGAAGGGAAGAAGCCGTTGAGTATGCCTCGAAAAATTAGTGGTACAGGTGGTAAGTGGTATTTTGATGATGCACAGGAATGGCCCGATACCATGCAGGTGACTTATGAGTATCCCGGTACGCCGCCCCGAGTTCTTACTTATGAGATGCGAATTTGGTCACCTTATCCCTATTTAGGTGAGGCCGAAGGCAGTGCGGTATTCGGCGATCAAGGCTATATCATCCTAGGAAATAATGGATGGAGAGCTTACGGCAAAGGAGGAAAGCTGGTGAAACAACACGGTGGAGATAGTGATGCTACTCCGCATGTACAAAACTTTATCGATTGTATCAAGACGCGCAAACGGCCCTACTGCGATTTGGAAACTGTGGGACATCCAGCCAGCGTGCTTTGTCACGCGGGCAACATTGCTACATTACTCGGGCGCACCATCACCTTTGATGCGAAGACTGAGACGTTTGTAGGAGACAAGGAAGCTAATGATATGCGTGGCCGTAAAGAGTGGCGCAAACCTTGGGTGTTGCCAGAGGGGTAAGTTTTCAAAAAAAGACCCCGGGAGTAAAAAGCTCCCGAGGTGTTCTAATCATAATTGAAATTAAGGGGGATTAAGCCCAGCCATGTGGGCTTATGGCTTCCTTGGTGCCCGGAATGGCTTCGGCTGGAGGAGTGTGTTTTCCGGTCTCCCAATTTTGATCTTTAGGGAATAGATCCTGCTTTGAATTTAAAGCCTGATCCCAAGTAACTTGTTTCCCAGTATAGCCAGCAATGCGCCCCATGATGGCCATCATTGTGGCGTTGCACATCCGCGCACCATCATTGATAGGATTGCCATCGCGGATACTGGCAAAGAGTTCGTCGTGCTCAATTTGATACATGTTTCCGCCGGGGCCCGTGTAACGCCATAGGTCGCCATTGGGGCTGTAGGTCCAATCGTTGGTATTGCCTTTAATAGCATCTTTTCCAGTAATGATTAATCCACCGCCTATTTGTGCTCGACCCTTGGTTCCATGGATGTAGTCGTTATTTTCACCATGGCAGCCGGGTATTTGGCGTTGTCCCAGGAAGCCGCGTGCGCCGCGTTCAAATAGATAGTTTACTTCAATATGATCCCATATATTGCCCGAATTATTTGGTTTTTGGCGGCCGCCTACTGCCACACAACTGTGTGGAGGGGCATCACCGAAGAGCCATGAGATTTTATCTACGCTATGGACGGCTTGTTCCACCAGACCGTCTCCTCCGCACCAGGTAAAATTATACCAGTTGCGAACCTGCCACTCGATATCACTCCATTCCTCTTTACGTGCGGAGTCGGGTGGCATGGGTTTCACGGGGCCTGTGTAGTAGGTGGCGTACATACTCTGTACGTCTCCGATAGCGCCATCAGCAATACGCTTAAAGAATTCGCGGCGACCCGGCTCATAACGCCAGCAAAAGCCTGCCACGACCGCTAAGCCTTTTTTCTCAGCAAGCTTATAGCTCTCCATGACAGAGCGAAGACCGGGAGCATCAGTGGCCATCGGTTTCTCAAGGAAAATATGTTTATTGGCTTCGACTGCGGCTTTAAAATGCAACGGTCTAAATCCTGGGGGGGTGGTTAGGATCACGAGGTCTACGCCGCTCTCTAAAACTTTCTGGTACGCATCTAAGCCGATAAACTTGCGTTTTGGATCCACATTAACCATCCCTGGCTTGCGCTTGGAAATATTGTTTAGGCTGTTATTCAGTCTGGCTTCTGATACCTCACCCATTGCCCACAACTCGACATTACTGTCAGCACTCAAAGCCTGATTAGCTGCTCCTGTACCACGTCCCCCACAACCGATGAAGCCGATCTTTAGTTTGCGGCTGTCGGGTTTACCAAAGGTGACAGTTGGTAAAGATATGGTGCTAGCGGCTACTGCAGCAGCACTGCCGGTCTTAATAAATTGGCGTCGGTTGGGAGTGTCTTTTTTCATCTTATGTTTGGTAATTCTGGTCATAAGCGCGAAGATTGGCAATAGGCGAATCCACGTGGTTAATTAAAAAAGTCGCCATTAAAAGGCGGCTTAAAAAGCTGGATAGCATTCTAAGCCCAGCCGTGTGGCTTTAAAACTTCGTCGCGACCAGCGTGTCGGACAGCGCGCGGTGGGAATTTCATATCAAAAGAAATCTGATCGGGAACCAACTTTTCTTTTGAGGCAAGCATCATTTCCTTTGTGACCTTTTTACCTGTGTAGGCGGCTGTACGCGCCATCATGGCCGTTAAGGTGGTTTTAATCATGCGATCGCCGGTGTTTAGTGGTTTGCCATCTCGAATTGCGGCGTACATTTCATCATGTTCGGTTTGGTATCCGTTGTTGCTGCGCTCTCCATTTGGACCAGCATTCCAACGCCACATCAGTCCGTCCTTGTTGGAGAAGACATGGAGTTTACGTCCTGATTCTCCGGTATATTTTCCTTTGGATCCGTATACCCGATCCCAGACACCATTTTCACAATTATCCATTTGGCGACAGAAATGATAGCCCTGGGTGCCGTCAGCCCAGGAAAACTCAACCCCGAAGTGGTCATAGATATTTCCTTCCTCTTCGCCCCGATTTTGGCGACCTCCGTTGGCGATTACATAAGCGGGTACTTCGTCATTCTTTGCCCAGAGCATTTTGTCGATACTGTGTACGGCTTGCTCAACGATGTGGTCGCCTGAAAGCCAAGTGAAGTAGTACCACCGCCTTAGCATGTATTCGACATCGGTCTTGGTGTTTTCACGGTTCCAATCAACATAACGCTTGCGGGCGTTATTATTATAACTAGAAAATATGGCCTGAAGATCTCCGAGTTCACCCCCTAAAATTTTCTCGTAAGTGTCGCGTTGAGCGTAAGTCCACCGCCATACAAATCCGTCTACGATCGAAGTCCCCTGTTTCTTGGCTTTTTCGATGGATTTCATGACCGAATGGACACCTGGAGCGTCAGTAGCCATGGGTTTTTCGGCAAAAACGTGTTTGCCTGCATCAACAGCTGCCTTGATGTGTTGTGGGCGAAAACCGGGTGGCGTGGTGAGCAGCACCACATCAACCCCGCTATCTATGACTTTTTTGTATGCATCGATCCCTACGAACATGCGTTTTTTTATTTCTCCGCTGATTTTTGCCGGGTGATACTTCTTGATGCGTTCTAATCCTGCATCAGCTTTATCCTGAAAGGCTTCTCCTATGGCATGAAGTTCCACATTTGAATCGGCACTTAACGCTTGATTGATTGCTCCTGATCCCCGGCCTCCGCAACCAATCCAGCCGAGTTTCAGTTTGGAACTATTGGGTTTACCAAAGGTGACGGAAGGGAAGGCAAGTGCGGCTCCGGCTGTAGCGGTAGAGGTCTTAATGAAATCGCGCCGCGTAGAATCAATTTGCTTACTCATAATTTTGTAAATCTTTGGCTTCAGGTTAGGGGTCAGGTGTGGAAGGGTCAAGAGGGGCTTTAAGCCCTGTATTTCTTGACTTTCGGTAATAATTACGGTTAATAATCGGCCAAGGGAGGGCGTGTGGCCTCAAAAGACTACAGGAGGGTGTTGGTGCATTCCAATACGTTTCAAAAACAGTAATTCAATTAAAAATGGAAAATATCTATCTTATTCCAATCGCGGGCGTATTAGCATTGGCATTTACATATTGGCGTGCTCATTGGGTAGCTGAACAGGAGGTCGGCACCGATCGAATGAGCAGGATTTCAACTTATATAACTGACGGTGCCATGGCGTTTTTGAAGGCGGAGTATTCGAAGCTAGCCATATTTGTTTTGGTTGTTGCTGCGCTGCTTGCCTATCAAGGTTCCCAAAGCCCTCAGTCCAGCCCAATGATTGCGCTTTCTTTTGTTGTTGGGGCTGCCTGCTCCGCATTGGCAGGGATTATTGGGATGAAGGTGGCCACCAAGGCGAATGTTCGCACGGCTCATGCGGCTAGGACAGGTTTGAACACTGCGCTCAATGTCGCATTCCGGGGAGGTTCGGTGATGGGTATGGGAGTAGTTGGATTAGGAGTCCTCGGGTTGAGTGGCCTGTTTTTCCTATATCAAAACCAATTTGGCACTGATAACGCGGAAAACCTTACAAAAGTAATTACCGTGCTGACTGGTTTTTCTTTTGGTGCGTCATCAATTGCACTTTTTGCGCGTGTAGGTGGCGGCATTTATACCAAGGCGGCTGATGTGGGTGCGGATTTGGTTGGCAAAGTCGAAGCGGGTATTCCTGAAGATCATCCACTTAATCCCGCAACGATAGCTGACAACGTAGGAGACAATGTAGGGGATGTGGCCGGTATGGGGGCAGACCTATTTGAAAGTTATGTGGGTTCGATGATCGGAGCCATGGTGCTGGGTTCATTATTTATGGGTACTTTCATAGACATGGAAGGGTACGATGTTTTAAATGGACTGGGGGCTGTAATGTTGCCTCTATGCATTGCAGCTATTGGCATCGTTGCCTCCATCATTGGAGCACAATTTGTGTCAGTTGAGGAAGGGGGCAATCCTAAGAGCGGATTAACCAGAGGTGAACTCATTGCTGCGGCTATCATGTTGATTGGCACCTTTTTTGTAATCAAGAATCTGCTGCCATCTGCTTGGGTGGACGCCGATGGTAAAGAGTACACAGCTTTGGGCGTTTTTTGTGCGAGTTTGTTAGGCTTGGCTTGTGGAATCGCTATTGGATTAGTAACTGAACATTTCACGGGAATTAATACGGGCCCTGTGACGGAGGTGTCTAAACAATCGGTTACTGGTCATGCCACAAATATTATTGCCGGGATTGGATGCGGCATGCGTTCCACCACCTTCCCTATTATCTTCATCGCTATTGCAATTCTTGGGGCATACTACTTTGCAGGCTTATATGGGATAGCGATTGCGGCGGTGGGTATGCTGGCTAATACCGGCATTCAATTGGCGGTAGATGCGTACGGGCCTATTGCTGATAACGCAGGAGGGATTGCTGAGATGAGTGAACTGCCTAAAGAAGTGCGGGAACGCACTGATAATCTTGATGCGGTCGGTAACTCCACAGCTGCTATTGGTAAAGGTTTTGCGATTGGTTCAGCTGCTCTTACCGCTTTAGCTCTTTTTGCGGCCTACATGGGAGTGGCCGGCATTGACTCGATTGATGTTTCCAGCCCGAATGTGATGGCGTGTCTCTTTATTGGGGCGATGTTGCCATATCTTTTTTCTGCGATGGCCATTGATGCTGTCGGCCGAGCTGCTGGAGCAATGATTGAGGAGGTGAGGCGTCAGTTTGCCAATATTCCTGAGCTCAAGGCAGCACTCCAAAAGATGGCGGCAAATGAGGGAAAACCCGTTGAGGAATGGAGTGAGGAGGATCGTAAGGTTTACGAAGCAGCTGATGGTAAAGCAGAGTATGCCAGTTGTGTGGCCATCTCAACAGATGCTGCCATCAAGGAAATGATAGCGCCGGGCTTATTGGCAGTGTTGACCCCGGTTGTGATTGCCTTTGGATTTAAAGCAGCTACCGGGAGTGGTGAAATAGCGGCAGAAGCACTGGGCGGTTTATTAGCTGGAGTGACAGTGAGTGGGGTATTACTTGCACTCTTTCAGTCCAATGCTGGAGGTGCCTGGGATAATGCAAAGAAGATGTTCGAGATTGGAGATGGAGTGGAAGTAGATGGGGTTCATCACAAAAAAGGGAGTGAAGCTCACAAGGCTGGTGTGACCGGCGACACGGTGGGAGATCCTTTAAAAGATACCTCCGGGCCATCTTTAAATATTCTTCTTAAATTAATGAGCGTTATAGCTCTGGTTATTGCTCCCCTGCTTCTTAAGGCTGAACCAGTTAAAGAAGGCACTGCCAATCAACCGCAAACAGAGCAAGCTGGTAATGCAAATAGTGAGGCTGACGATAACAATGAGTCTAAGGACGGTGAAGGTGTTGAGTAATTAGTAAAAATATTTTCTTAGACGCTTTGATTTATTTTTGAATCCATCGTTTAGCTTTTAATTTGAACCGGGGAAGGGTGTTTGGTGCTGTAATTTCCACGGTGACCCGTAAGTTGAGTTGATTACGGATTTGTTTGCCAACTATTTCTCTTAAGGATTCTTCGTTTGTATTTGGCATAGGTTCCAGCTTCAAGTGAAGTTCCTTTAAGTTGTCTTGATGGGAAATAATCACCTGATACTCGGCCACTTCATCAAAGTCCCTGAGAATACGTTCAAAAATTGATGGGTAAACGTTGACTCCCCTTACAATGGTCATGTCGTCGGTGCGGCCAAGAATGCCTCCTTTTAAAATTAAATTTTTTCCGTATATCTGCGGAAGAACGAGATCGCCCGTTCGGTAACGGATGAGAGGCATTGCCGTGCGGGTAAGTGTTGTCAGAACCAGCTCTCCCTCTTCATCTTTAGGTGGTGGTTTATTTTCTCCGGGTAAAAGAATTTCCGCCAGATAGGCATCTTCCATTACTTGCAGACTGTCAGGAATTTCGAGGCATTGATGGGTCACAGGGCCTACTTCAGTCATTCCATGATGATCGAATACTTTCGTATTTGGCCAGGCACTTTCAATGCGATTACGTGTGGAGGCTATGCTCCCACCGGGCTCTCCCGCGACAATAACTGTTTTTAATTGTGATTGAGAAAGATCAATACCTTCTTCATTAGCCACTTCGGTTAGTCTTAAGGCATAGGTAGGTGTGCAGCAGAGTGCAGTAATTTCGTTTTCTAAAAGAATATTTAAACGTGTCACGCTGGTGAGTCCTCCGCCAGGGAAAGAAAGGCATCCAATTTGTCCGGCTGCTTCGTATGCCAACCAAAAGCCTATAAAAGGACCAAATGAAAAGGGGAACAGAACACGATCTTTTTGAGTTACTCCAGCCGTATGGAAAACTGTTTTCCAACTATCGAGCATGCTTTGCCAGCTTTTGCGAGTATCCAGCCAGCGAAGCGGTTTTCCGGTTGAGCCGCTGGTTTGATGGATTCGGTTGAAGTGATCTAGGGGGACGGAGAGGTTGGTTCCGTAAGGTCCGTTGGTATCCTGGTCTTTGACCAATTCTTCCTTGGTGGTAAATGGGCATTCCTCGAAAAAATTATCGAGACTGGAGAAAGAATTTTTAATTCCGCAGGATTTAAATTTCGTCTCATAGAATAAGTTATGAGGTCGTACTGTCTCAAATAGTTTATTGAGCTTGGCTAGTTGATCAGCCTGTATGGCATCTCGACTGGCTGTGACTTTTTCATTCACGTGATTTTAGTTTACTGATCGTTATCAGAGCGATTCTTTCGACCTGCTACCTGAGCAGCATCGTGGCAGGCATCGGCAACTTTAGCCAATTCCTCGAGGAAAGTGTTTCTTTGTGCCTCAGGTAAGTTCATCAGTATATCTCCTTGTAGGTCTACAGCACAGTCTCGCAGTTCAATATATTTTTTTTCTCCTGACGGCAAAAGTAGAATTCGCTTGGCTCGACCGTCTGTTTCGTGGGGTTTACGCTGAATCCACCCATTGTTTTCCATCCGCTCAAGTAAGGAAGCGACGGTATTTGGATCACTACTCATTGCACGGGTGAGTTCACTTTGAGTTAGGCCTACGGAGTCTCCTTCATTCAAAGTTCTAAGTGCGGTGAATTGATCGGGGGTTGCCCCTGCGTGGCTGATTTGCCTCCTAAACGCCTGGTTTAATCCATACCAGGCCCGTCGAAGTAGAAGCGGGAGGCGTTTACGCTCAGGCGAGTCAATGGGCAGATTGTCTTTAAAGTCTTCTTGTGTCATACATTCGTTGCAAATCGTACGTACAGGTATGATTTCTGCCTTGCAATTCCCGCCGAGTAAAGCCATTGATTTGCTCGGTCCTGTGAACAACGACAGAAGATTTTCAGGTCACATACGCTGTTTAGGATCGGCCACCTTATTGAATCAACTATGAAGCTTAACAAATTTGCCGCATTGGCGACATTAGGTTTTCTTTCCGTGTCTCTCTCTGAAGCTGCCGTTTCAGGCTGGACCAATTGGCGGGGACCACATCAGAACGGGGTTACTGATGAGAAAGGATTGCCTGACACAATTGATCCCGAAAAAAACCTGCTCTGGAGTTATGATATTGCTGGCCGAGGTACGCCAGTGGTTGCCGGGGGAAAAGTGTATGCCTGGGGTTATAGGGGCAAAGGACCGGATTTGCAGGAAGTTTTAGTTTGTCTGAGCGAAGCAAATGGCAAATTGCAGTGGGAGCATGGTTATAACGACTATTTAAGTGATACGGTCTACAGTCGTTATACAGTCGGCTCACCTACCGTTGATCCAACAACCGGATGGGTGTATCTGATGACTACCAATGGGGGTGTGAAATGTTTTGATGCTGATGGAAAAATGCAGTGGGAATATTCATTAATGGAGCGTTACGGTAGATTAACATTTCCAAATGGACGCACGGGAGCTCCAGTGATTGATGGCGATTTAGTCATTGTTCGTGGGGTTACCAGTTATTGGGGTAAGCAAGGTCCGGCGCGAGACCGCTTTTATGCCTTTAAGAAGAAAGATGGAGCTCCAGTTTGGGCTAGTACCCCTGGAGTTGCCCCGAAGGACAGCTCCTTCTCCACACCGGTGCTCGCCAATGTGGATGGTCGACGGGTCTTCTATGCTGGTACCGGTGATGGAAATGTTGTTTGCGTGGATGTGCGTACAGGACAAGCGCTTTGGCGCTTTCAGGCTTCACAAGGTGGGGTTAATGCCTCAGTGGTGATACAGGATGGCGTACTGGTAACCATTCACGGAAAGGAAAATATCGATGCTGCAGAGGAAGGACGCATGATCGGCATTAAGCTTCCCACCGAATTGCCTGCACCCGGCGAGGCTCAGGCGATTCTGAAAGATAAGAATTTGAAATTGGCCGACGGCAAAGATTGGGAGCTCTGGCGACATCCTTTCGCCATGTTTACCAGTAGTCCGGTTTTGGCCAATGGGCGCGTATATCAAGTTACCAAGACCGGGGTTTTGGTATGTGTGGAAGCCAAGACGGGTAAATTATTCTTCAAACAAAAACTCAATAATGAGCAAATTCACGCTTCGCCTTTGTATTCTGAGGGTAAACTTTATATTGGGTTTCCAAATGGACGTTTCCTTGTTGTAAAGCCCAAGGACGATGGGGTTGATATTCTAAGTGAGGTTGAGTTGGAGGGTGGAATTTTGGGTTCTCCGATTGCATGGAATGGGAAAGTTTACATCCACACGATGAAGAAGCTCTATGTTTTTGGTAAAGCCAGTGGCGAGAATCCTTCATCAGTTTTACCCGTTACTGCAGCCAAGCCTGCTGATTCCAAGGCGGTGGCTTTACAGATTGTGCCAGGAGATATTCTTCTCAAGCCTGGCGATGAACTGAAGTTGTCGGTTAACAAGATCGATCAGTATGGCAATGTGTTGGAAGCCGATGTGAAGGCGGACTTTGCTAAATACATTCCGCCAACAGCTAAAGTAAAAACGCAGATGAGGGCGACCATCTCCAATAACACCATAACTGCTGATGCTGAAAATATTTCCAGTGCTGGTGCATTCAAGGCTACGGCAGGAGAATTAAGTGGCCTGTTGCGGGGTCGTATACTACCGAAGATTCCTTATACGCAGGATTTTGAGGGATATGATCTTAAAGTGGACCATCCTTCTGATGGAGTCAAATTTGCCTATCCACCCTTGGCTTGGACAGGAGCTAGGCTAAAATGGGAAGTTCGTGACCTGGATGGTAACAAAGTTTTTCGTAAGACTCTGGACAGAGTTTTATTCCAGCGGGCAATCACCATTTTTGGTGATCCACAATCTAATAATTACACTTTGCAAGCTGATGTGATGACTGATGGCAACCGTCGTATCAAAGGCAATGTTGGGGTAATTAATCAGCGTTATTTTATTACCTTGATCGGGAATCAGCAGATTCTGGAAGTCAGCTCTAATCACGAACGTGTTAAGGAAAGTGTTCCATTTAAGTGGACTCCCAATAAGTGGTATACTCTTAAAACACACGTGGATGTAGCTGCTGATGGTTCAGGGGTTATTCGGGCCAAGGCATGGCCGAAAGAGGAAGCTGAACCTGCAGACTGGACCATTGAGGTCAAACACAAGAACGCGCACAAATTGGGCGCACCCGGTATCATAGGGTTTTCCCCCCAAAGCCTGAAGCCGGTTTACATCGATAACATCAAAATCACACAGAATTAATTCTAATAATGAAAAGTAACTCTTTTTTCCTTATGGGCGCAGTAAGCCTTTTGGCTGCTACGGGTATAATAGTAACTCAGACAAATTGCGGTCAGTCAGACTCTTCAATGTTGCCAACCCCAGCCGAATCGAGCGGGACAGTTGCTACAAACGGGGGAGGTGATGATGAAAAACCTGTAGCGATCCCTGAAGAAAAGGATTCCGGTGCTGAAACTGTAAGTTCAAATGGTCAGGATTGGCCGGTGTGGTCTGGGAATGGAGATGGCAATCTCTATTCACCAGAGAAAGGGATCGCAGAGAGCTTTGAACCGGGTAAATTCAAGAAAGGTACCGAAGAGATTGATATGGGTACCACCACCAATGTGAAGTGGGTGGCTAAACTCGGAAGTCAAGCTTACGGCAACACGACTGTCTCTAACGGTAAGGTTTTTGTCGGGACAAATAATGAAAGCCCCCGGGATGAACGTCACATTGGTGATCGTGGCATTGTTTACTGTCTTGATGAAGAGACCGGCGAACTTATTTGGCAGCTTACGGTTCCAAAGCTGGGTGCAGGCAAGGTGAGTGACTGGGAATACTTAGGTATTTGCTCAAGTCCTGCAGTGGAAGGTGATCGGGTATATGTGGTGGCCAACCGAAGTGAGATTCTTTGTCTTGATACAGAGGGGTTGAAAAATGGTAACCAGGGTTTTCAGGGCGAAGGAAAGTTCATGGTCGACAAAGGCAAGGAGCCTCTTGAGCTCAAGGATACTGATGCGGATGTGATTTGGCGTTTTGATTTGCGCGAAGAGCTCGGGGTTTTTCCGCATAACATTGCTAGTTCTTCGGTTTTAATTTTGGGAGATCTGGTGTTCTGCACCACTTCAAATGGACAGGACTGGAGTCACTTAAATATTCCGGCCCCACAGGCCCCTTGTGTTATTGCTCTCAATAAAAAGGATGGAACGTTGGCAGGTGAGGAAGCCGAAGGGATTGGGGAACGAATTATGCATTGTAACTGGTCCAGTCCCTCAAAGGGTAAAGTCAATGGTAAGGACGCCGTATTTTTTGCCGGAGGCGATGGGGTGCTCTATGCCTTTGACACCAAATTTGAAAAAGATGAGGACGGATACGATTTGTTTAAGGCCTTTTGGAAGTATGATTGTAACCCTGAGGAGTACAAAAAGGACAAGGAGGGCAACGAAATAAAGTATCCGGCCGCAGAAGGCCCGAGTGAATTGATTGCGACGCCGACATATTATAAGGGTCATGTTTATGTTGCCATTGGGCAAGATCCTGAGCATGGCGAAGGGGTTGGAAACCTTGTCTGTCTTGATTCAAACACGGGTAAAAAAGTTTGGGACTATCGGAAAATTCAAAGAACCATCTCTACTTGTGCGATTGATCCGGATAGTGGTC
>MDSZ01168407.1_pt1 | contig 12094 bp, 8 predicted proteins | sample 811201 | NCBI WGS metagenome assembly MDSZ01 (sample SAMN05326647, study PRJNA326480) | marine metagenome | isolation source: seawater | place: Indian Ocean: North | collected 2010
CTTTTTCCTGAGCTTGCAATTGATTAATGTTCTTTAAGATAGCCGCTTGTCTATCTTCGGCCTGTTTCAATGTTACATCAGATAACTCAGCGTTGGTATTGCTCATTGTATATATATTAAAAACAAGATAATATATCTACATCCCATGTGATAGTTTACTTAGTTGCCTTAATGCTTCCAATTACGGCAGCTGCTCCGAGAGCAGTCCATAAAACTAATTGCATATTATTACTTACCATATCTAATCCCGAGTTTTCCTCCATACCAGTAGCATCACCAATTTCCTTTTTAAGCTCTCTAGTTTTATCTAGTACATTATCGAATTGTTTAGAATCTTTTTGCAATTGTCCTAGTTGATCAAGCATATCTTTGTCTAGAGTAGCATTTTGTTGGTTAAGAGTAGACAAATCACCAGCCATATTATCTGCCGCCGCCTGTAATTTTTTCCTTGCAGCATTAACAAGTTTCATCTGATCTGCAGTCATGTCGCCAAGAGAACACTTTGTTTTTGGCGTCATTCCAAAGCCAGGAATCTGGTTCGCGAAAGTAGCACCATATGTTGCTTCAACATCTCCACTGCACGACATAGGATTATCTACCTTAGCTTTTCTAACATATAATGTATCTGCACCAGTAACATCTAAAATACGATTCTTATTTGGAAATGCAGAACTTAAAATACTGCATGTAGCTGCACCGGTATTATCTTTTGAAGTAATTATACCTTCACAATGCTCCATATTGTTACATTCTGTCTTACATGTATCAAAATCTCCTGCCATTGTTTTAGCGATACCATCTTTTTGATTAAAGTTACCAGCTAATTTAATAAAATCATTTCCTTTGTGAACCATATTACTAGGATACTCTCGTCTATGCATATTTGTATCTGAATATGCTACCTTGCCGGCATATTCATTACTGGCAACGCCCTGACTCATATTATACCAAGCACCCATTTTTGATTCACTTGTAATATAGCCATCTTTACCAAGGCCTTCTGGTGTCGGAGCAGGAGGATCGGTACACACCTTTTCTTTTTGCCAGCTATTCATACCAGGCCAAGGACTTGGACCTCCTCCTCGAAGATTGTATCCATATCCATCCCTTGTAATACCTTTACATTCATCCATAGTGTTGCATTTTTGTTGTGCTGCTTCAAGATTATCATAGTTATATCGATCTGCAGGGCCACCGCCACCTGTAAGGGCGCCGTGAATATTCTGATTTGGCAATGATTTATATTCAGTATTACAAACAGGCTGTGCTGGAAAACCATCTTTTGATGGTGGAGTACATGCTAATTCTTGAAATGCTACTACTAATTGGCTAGAACTACCATCACTAACAACTGTTAAATAACAATTACCTGATGGTGAACCTACCCATTCTCCAACACCAAGAGTTTCTCCAGCTTGTAAATAGTTTCTCTTATATTTACTTTTTGCTGCAGAAAAAGTATCGATTGCTAATCCAGTTTTTTGAGCACCACTTCTCCAAAATATTTTTGAACCATCGCTGTTCCTTAATATAACTTCACCATTATCTTGTATTTCTAATACTCCACTTGCGCATTGGATAAACTCTTGACTACAATCATAAGTTGCCACGTGACCATCTGCAGATGCAGGAATACTAATTTGCTTTTGTGTAGTTCCTGGAGCACATTGATATGCTGAAGTAAACTCTTTTGGACAACCATAAGCAGGATCTGGTTTTGGCCAGATAGGTACAAATGCTTTTGTCTGACCATCAAGTAAACCTTCAGCTTTAACAACATTTTTTACTTTGTTTAGCCAGTTATTTTGACTTACACTGTATGTTTCTGCCATATTAACTAGTATATCAATATATTTTTTATCTAAAAATAGATAGATAATTATATCACTGTTTTAAGTACATTCAATGCCCGCTGTTTGGCTGCCTCCATCGCTGCTTTTTGGGCTGCTGCAATAGGATTTAACTGTCCATTACAGTTTGCTCCGTATGTAGCACTAACTACATCAATACTGGCTCCAGTTTGAGGATCACAATTATCAAATGCTGATGAATTACTCCACATTTGTACATTTTGTGCATTTCTAATGTTGCCTCTTATATTACCCATGCCAACTTGTCCATTATAAAAAACTGCGGCTGATAATCCACCACCATTTGCAGTTTGTAGTGTATTAGATACTTTTTGTATTGTACCTAATTTAGTATTATCTGTAATTTGATCAGGAGTTACACCATTGTTTGCAATAAAACAACCATATGATCCACCGTAACTAGATGGACCTATTGCAAACGCACTTGCTCCTACATCTGCTGCTCTAATTCTACATCTTTCTAATGCTTGATCAGCAGTTTGTTTTAAACTACTAATATCTTGCTGTTCGCTTGCTAAATTGGAGAAGTCTCCATTTCTGCAACCTAACCAAGATCTTGCATTAGCATCGGGATCTGTAGCACCCAGAACTTGCAGATTTACATTTGTCGGAGCACATGACTGACCCATTTTTAGTGGCTGTCCAATAAAAAAGTTAGGTTGAGCATCAGCTTTTCTTAAAACACCTGGAGGTGCTCCCTCTTCTGGACCAAAAGGAACAGTTACTATTGTAGGATCACAACCATTTTTCCCCTTATTTGCTTCATAAACAACAGGATCTACAGGCATAATTACATTTCTATCTGTGATAAATGCTAAACTGCCATCAGATAATTTAACAAACTTATTTCGATATTCTGAACCTGGACCTGAATCTGATGAATTATTTACAAACATAGATGTTTCTGACATTAATGTTTTTTGAGCATTTGCATATTGACTGCGAGCTTTATCAAAATCATCTCGTACTTGTGCAACATGCTGTGCTTGTGTATTATTGCGATCATTAGCTGCTGATGATCCGAATGCACCGGTAAAACCTTCAACAGTTGTATTAACATTCAAAGTACAACCACCATATCTAGCTAAATCACCTGTAAAACCTTCAACGGGTGTATTAACATTCAAAGGACAATTGCCATATCTAGAAAAGTCGCCTGTAAAGTTTTCGATTTTACTAGCTGATTCTACTGGACCACATTTACCCCATCTAGAAAGCTGTCCTTGTGGTGTTCCTGAAAAAGATGATTGAATTGCTCCACCATCTATCGTAGATACTTTTTGTTTATTAAAACTAAGGTATTTCGTTCCTTGTTGTATACCGAAATCAGTGAATGTATTATTCAATTCCGCCATTTTTATATCTACTATAGAGTGTGATAAAAATGTGATTACATATATTTCTTAATTAGGTAGTAAACTAGCAATCCAATAACAATTGCAAGGATAGCATTATCAATATTGCTAACTTTATCATCTATCATAGTCTTTGCTGTAAGACCAAGAACAATAACGCCAAGTACCACTAGAACAATAAAGTGAAACCAATTCGATTTTTGATCAAGTTCAGTATTTTTTAAATCGCCATTAACATTTATCATTTCTTGCTCTAACTGCTCAATTTCTCGTTTTCGTTCCAATGCGGCACTGACGATATTATCAAGTCGTGGCTTTTCTAGAGCAACAATTCTTTGATCAATGCCGCCTTCGGGAATAGCTTTCTCTAAAAGTTCTTTTCCTTGGGCGACTGCTGCCAGAAGCATATCATTTATCTGTTTCATTTCCTCCATATTTTCAAAAGCAGCCACAAAATGACGGCGTGTCATGTTCATAACAGAGGTTTCATGAACAGACTCGTAAGCTTTTGTAAGCATCGAGATTTCTTTATCGACTGTCTTTAATTTCATCAAAGTTGGATAATGCGTAGACATATCAGATCCTTGTGAGACAGTTGCTTGTGTCGGGGACATCTTATACTATAAAGCGAGAATTATTACAAGAAGCGTCCAGACATCATATAATGTTTATAAACCCAATGAGAGATTACCCAAACTAAAATAATTGCAAATATAACACCTACATAATCCATAAGCTTAGAACCATCAGATGTATAAGCTCGTACTGTTAATGCAATAACAGCGATGAGAGCAAAAAACCAAGCGATCATTTGAATGTATCGCATTCGCTGATTTAATGTTGCATCTTCTAATTCGCCGGAAGTGGTAACCATAGTTGTTTGATAATGGTTAATATTATTTCTGTCACTTTTAATTTGGCTAATTGTTTGATTAAGTTTAGTTTGCATTCCTTGGAGAGCCATCTGCAATTCTACATCTTGTACAACAAGTTCTCCTAGTTTTGTAGCTAACTGTTCACTTAAAAGTAGTAATTTATCATTTAATTTCATAAGTTTTGACCAGATTGCTGGATCAATATCCAATTGCAGACAAGTATCTGTTGGTTTCATTGCTGAACCTTCAGGGATTGCTTTGTATTCAGATGCGGAAAGCTCTATAATAGCAACATTACAAGTGGCTTCTTTCTTTTTCCAAAGGTCTGTTGAATAAACATGGCGTTTCCCCTGAATGTCCACCCAGGAAATCTCTTTTGTTTCTTTATTTTGAATGTTTTTTCCTGCCACACCACATGCTTGGCCTACTCCCATATCTGGGCCATTATGAAATTGTTGCATTAACTTATCATTTACAGTAATTGCATCTGAGGGACATGATGAAGAATTATTCGCCCAAGCATCAGTCGAATACTTATGTGTGTAACCAAAATCATTCACGTATTTATAATTTCCGTCTGTTGAAGTTATTGCTTGTCCAAAATATTTTGATGTTTCTTTTTCTGACTTTCTCAATTTAAGTACACTTTCACTAAAGAGTTGATAGGTACTCTGATATTCAACAAGGGTTTTATTGTATTCGTCTTCTAGTTTACTAATTTCATCTGGCTTTTGATTTGGAACAGCAACCTTTGGTTTTTGTGTATCCATCGCCTCAATTACTGACCCAACGCCCGGCATTGTTGTTTCTTCAAGACGTCCAAGTTGGGGAGTAATTTCTCTATTATAATGACGGGTATAATCCATCAGTTCTTGCCCTTGGCGAAGCGCAGGATCATTCTCTGCACCAGTATTGGCATTCGGAATAATACCTAAATCGTTTAAGAAACTAAGGACCTTCATTTTCTATACATTAATGATAGAAAAAGAAGTAATTATGCTGAGCTTGGTTGCGTATATGCTTTATATATACCAAATCCCAACCCTGCCACTGCACCAAACATTAACCAGTTTTGTAGTAATTTAAAATTGTATAGAAACCGCGAATCGTCGTACATTCCAATAGAACCCTCCCTAGAATCCTCTAGACCTTGTAGTTTAACTATTAATTTCGCATTATCTTTTTCTATTTTTTCAATTTGATCCATAATCCTTTGAGCATTTTCTGCTGTTAGATCAATATCTTGCTGAAGAAAATCATTAAACTGAAAAAAATCTCCTCGAACGGTGTCCATGCTACCTTGATCTTTTGATAATCTATCTTGAAACTTTTGTATATCAGGGAATGTTTTGGCGTATGGGAAAGCATCAGCTAGTTCTATTGCACTAACTTGCCAATCCTTATTTAGTACTCCTAAGACTAGTCTATATTGTTCTGGTGTGTATCTAACTGCCATCCTTGCTATATATTATGCAGAACATATTCTGTAAAATGGTGCAGTAATTGCTGTTCGGCTAGGTCGGAGGATTTCACAAACCTCTCCAGGACGAATCCCAATTGCTAGTGATACTGGGCTAAATCTAGATATATCCGGCAATTGAGAATCATCAGTAATATTATATCGCTTCTTTATATCACTCGTTTCCTCACTAGTAAGCACACGATGAGGTGGCACAAGATCATGTTCAAGAATATTGAATTGCAATTGTTTAAGACCAATAACTGTGACCAAATATTTCATTTTCGACCAGATTTCTCTCAAGCTTTTCTTCATAGAATCATTAGATAGGTCCCTAGCAATTACAATTAAATCATCATCTTTGTTCAATACCGAATCCAAAGTAAACAGATCATCAATCATGTCCATGATATTATTGGAACGAAGGCTTTTGCCTAAATGGTATTTAACATATGCTTTTTTCCCCGTTTCTGGGTTCGTTACAAGCATATCCAATTGTGTATTTTGAAACATAACATGAACCTGTGCTACAGAAGCTCCTTTATAGTTCTCTACATCATAACCTCTTTTCTCAAGCTGTGCAAGAATGTTATCCCGACTCTTTGTAATTTGTACTACATATCCGCTTTGTGCCATGGTTGTATATTATACAAGAGTATTTATTTAAATCACTTCATTTTTCTAACATTTCATATATTGATTATTTGATCATTTTATGAAATCAATCTGTTTTGATAATAACTTTCTTTTTTCCACCACTTTGGTCATTCGAATCATTGTCGTTGCTGGAACTATCACTTGCCGTATCTTTTGGACCAAGAATGCCTTTAATAGTCGTGCCTCCAGAAGTTTCAGTAGATATACTTATAACTTTTTCTTTTGTATCATCGACATTTGATGCTTCTGTTTCTTCTGTTTCTTCTGTAGTTGTTGGTGTTGGTGTTTGTTTAGGTAGATCTCCTCTGACGTTAATAACTACATTTGTAGTTGAACCTCCTCCTACACTAGAAGGTGGTTTATCTGGATCATAATCAGGTGATGTAGGTACATATTGTGGACTAACTTGTGGTGGTTTATCTGGATCATAATCAGGTGATGTAGGATTATATGCTGGTGATGTAGGATTGTATGCTGGTGACGTAGGTGCATATTCAGGTGACGTAGGTGCATATTCAGGTGACGTAGGATTATATGCTGGCGATGTTGGTACATATTGTGGACTTCGAGGTGCTTGGAGTACTCCTTCCTGATTTTTCAATTTTGCAATTACTCGATCCCAGTTGCCAGGTTCCTGATCAATCATAAGCCCTTCAATAACTGGAACATCATGAATGCGCGTTCCATCTGACTTATTAAGATCATCTACCTTCCAATCTCTAGGATACTCATATGGCTCTCTGTAATCATTATCATCTACCCACCATGTCTCCGCACGACCTTCTTTTGGAACAATAAGTGATTTATATACATCCCCTCCTTCAAAGTCACCTCTATCAAATTGCCATCCCCAATGAATAGGATCGCTTTTGCCCTTCGCATACGCAGGAAGATTATCAGGTGTTGTTGGCTTATATGCTGGTGATGTAGGTGCATAATCAGGTGATGTAGGTACATATTGTGGACTAACAGGAGCATAATCTTGTATCTCTGGTGAATCCTTAAAAGGATTATCTTCATATAGTCCTGGAGGCGGTGGTTCTCTAGTATAATCTTTTTGTTCGACTGGTGTAGTTCCCATAATTGGCGGAGCTACATTATTGCGTTTATTAAGTGCATTCCGTAAAACTTGTGCCGGACCTACACTCTTATTACCAGTGAGTTTGATAACATTATCTGAAAAGTTCATACTTGTAAGTTGATCAATATTATCTTCTGTAATAATTCTCATTTGGATATTCATTGTTGCTAATTCTTGCATGAGTAGCTTGAATGCATATGGTATTCTGATAATACTGAATGACCTTCCGTATTTTGTTACATTATCTATATTTAATCCATTGTCAAGTGTGCCTGTAAATCTAATTGGTCCATCTGATAGAGGACTCAAAAATAGATTATAACTCTCATTGTAGATAGCTGTCATTCCAGATTTGTTGCAAATAGCCATATAATACTCATCGCCTCTTACAAGCATGGATTCTTGAAGGAAATGCATAGCGCCGTGACCTACAATACCATCTCTTTCCATTTCTCCCACTCTCAACCCACCATCGTTTGCTCTACCTTGAACGGTTTGGCGTGTTAAAAGAGTGCGAGGTCCCTTGGAACGATAGTTAATCTTGTCTTTTACCATGTGCTTCAATCTCATGTAATACGTTGGGCCTATGAAAATCTCAGCAAACATTTGCTCTCCACTTTCGCCATTCATAAGATATTGGTTTCCACTAGAATTAAATCCTACTTCAGTAAGCATCTTTCCAAAGCTTGTTGCTTTTTGTCCTTTATTCATGAAAGCAGTACAGTCACCAAATCCGCCATACATACTACAAGCTTTGCCCATTAATGTCTCTACAAGCTGACCAATTGTCATACGAGATGGTAGAGCATGAGGGTTGATAATAATATCTGGTCGAATACCATCCTTTGTAAAAGGCATATTAGCTTCAGGAATAACCAATCCAACAGTGCCCTTCTGTCCACATCTTGAGCAAAACTTATCTCCGATGTTTGGTATTCGCTCGTCTCTAACACGAACCTTAGCAATTCTAAATCCTTCCTCACCTTCTGTAATAAAGGCCTTATCTACAAATCCTAATTGACCCTTCTTTGGTGCAATAGATGCATCTTGTGATGCACTAGGATCAGCCAAATCATTTGTAATTTTACCAATTACAATAGTTTTCTCAGTAACAGGGGTGTTTTCTTTGATTAGTCCATGATCATCCAATTGAGAATAATCGAAACCAGACTTCTGTCCTATAACATTTGACTGTTCTATATTAGCAAATGTAGAATCCACTTGAGAAGTTCCTACCTTAGAACTTTCCTCGTATGTTTCGTAAGAGTTGAAATATGTTGTTCTGAACAATCCACGATTAATACTGCCCTCATTAAATAAAATACTGTCCTCTACATTGTATCCTCCATAGCACATAATAGCACATATAACATTCTCACCATATGGATGTTGTTCCTTAGATATTTTGTCAAGATATCTACTTTTGACTAGAGGCGTTTGACCGTAGTTTAATACAACTCCCATCTTATCGATTCTAGTTTGAAAATTGGAATGATATAGTGAAACTGCTTGGCGCATTTGACCGCATGCAAAAAGGTCGCGCGGCAACTGGTTATTTTCTGGGAAAACTACTTGATTACCCATTACCCCAAGAATTAAAGATGGATGAATCTCAATATTAGTATATGGTTTCTTTTCAAGATCATCTTCTAAGAAGGCAATAAGTGCAGTTTCCTCTTCTGCCGTGTCAATATACTCTATACAAGCTTGCGAGCCTTTAAGAGATTTAATATCAGGAGCGTCATATAATTGGCTAAGTGTGTATATATTGTTATCGGTAACATTGGTTCTTACTAGCTTTTTCTTAGCAAATCCAGTTGTCAATTCGTTCCAAGTATAATTTCCGCTGCTGATTTTTTCCTTAGCCATACCAGTATCATAACTAGCCTTCCCATCATTCACATAAAATATTGGTCGCATCATACGGCCAGAGTCAGTATATATAAAAATAGTTTGCTCAGTTATACTCCATTGTATTGATGTGTATAGTGGTATTAATCCAATTCTTCGTTCTAATTTAAAATCATTAACGATAGATTCTGGGGTCGGATGAACTCCTATCCAATTACCATTAACCATTATCTTTGTCATTGACGCATTAAAAGATGGCGATCCTTCTTCAAGCATTCGCATACCTCTTTTTCGTAACCATTCCGCAATAGGCTTTCCAGAACTATTTGTAGAAATTGCAGCTGCTATAGCCATATGCTTATGTAGACCGACATTACCACCATCAGGAGTATCAACAGGATCAATTATACCCCACTGTGAGCCGTGTAATAATCGTGGTCCAATAATTTTTGCACTGTCATCCATAGGCAGATTAATTTTACGTAAATGTGAGATTGCTGCATTATAACTAAGTCTATTGAGTCCTTGGACGACACCCATACGCTTGGTGCCTTCTTGGCTGCCCCAGTTACCTTTGAACGCCTTACGAAATCCAGTTTCGATATCTCTCTGTGAAAAAAACTCACGGTAATTTTTCTCAATTAAACCAATAAAGTTAGCCCTATATAAACCCTGTTTAAAGGTGTACTCTTTATCAATCATTTGATATAAGGTTTTCTGCTGAATTGAAAGGTATTCTTTGAATAGATCGTATAACAGATCTCCTGGCAATTCTACCCTTTTAAATCGGAAACTATCTCTATCAGTAGGTTTCACATCTTTTGTAAATACTCGCAATAACTCCTTTACCATATGTCCCAAGTAATATGCTTTGGCTCTGAAGTTCATTTCACCAATATGTGGCAAAAAATAGTTTGTAAGTATTTCTAATGCATGCGGTATTGTTTTGTGTTTTGTAAAGGTAGCAATATATTTCAGAGCCTGTTCTTGAGAGAATATCATACCAGCATCATGTATTGATGGAGCAAATAGATCAACATACGAAGAGAACTTTTCTAGATCTAGAAGACAATGTTCTATAATACTTTTATCTGAAAGTACACCAAGTGCTCTCATAACAATAAATAGTGGTACTGGTTTTCTAACATTTGGAAGATTTACAACAATATTATTGTTAGTATATTTTTCGCTAGGAGCTACAATACGAACTGATAAAGTTCTGATAGGTTTGGAAGCATCTTCAGAAACAGATCTTATATCTGCTGCGTGGCTATAAAGATCATTTACTTTATCTCTTACGTAAAGCATATTGTCTGCGAACTTCTCTTGTGATACAATAACTTTCTCTTTGCCATCAACAATAAAATAACCTCCATAGTCATTTCTACATTCACCCATTTCAAATCTAACATCAGGAGCCATATTTTTGAGAATACAAAGATCAGAGAATAACATGATTGGAAATCGTCCAAGAAACATTTTAGATAGCGTACTTGTATGAGTAGGAGTTTCTGGAAACTTATCCATTTCGTCAGTTTTAATAAAAAACTCAAGATCTACGTCATAATGTATAGTAATACCATAAGTCATATTTCTCAATCTAGCTTCATTGGGATACATAAAATGTTCTCGACCATCATCAAAAATAACTGGTTTTCCATAATATAATTTATCTCCATCTTTGCCAGCAAGATAAAGATTACATCTAAGATTAAACTCTCCCGATTCTGCATCTTGTTCTTTCATGATCCTTATAGGATTTTTCTCTCGAAATATTCTCTTAATGCCACTTGAATAGAACTCATTAAATGAATCTAGATGATGATTGACTAAAAGATTTGGATTATCTTCAAATAATTTATCAATTATGGCTTGTGATAACTGGTCACTCATATCTATACTATAATACCAGGTATTATTTTTATTACTTGTCTGTAAAATAATAAATTATCATTTAGATTATTAAATATATGCAACGTCATGAAAAAATTGTTGAAACAAATAAAAAACTTAGTGCATTAATAAGCATTAATCAATCATTTTTAGTTACTAGAACCGGATGGGGTGCAGAACCCATATGTACAGAGGCTATAATTAACAATAAAAAAGATTCAATAAAACCTATCATTTTTAGTATACTTGAATATAATGCAGGTATATATAACCAAACTAACGATAATTTAAAAACATGGGCTTTCTTGTATGCGGATGCAATCAAAAAATCGGATATATGTTTTATATGGGATTCTGAAACTGTTCAGCAGGGAATAAAAGTATCACAAAACGCACTAACTAAAAATGTTAAAACTATGAGCGCAGATACTTTAGATCCAATAAATGCTATTAATATAGGAATCAAACCATGGACATTAAGCTTATATGGAAAACGAGTACTTATAGTGTCTCCATTTATTGATTCTATAAAAAGTCAAATTGATAAAAAATATAAACTGTTTGGAGATGAAACCCCTCTGTTTCATGAAGATCAAGAATATGTTTATTACAAAACTTTTAGCACACTAGGAGGTAATTTTCTACATTCGAATTGGCGTGAAACATTTAATAAAATGATTACTGATATTGATAAATTAGATTTTGATATAGCGCTAGTATCATGTGGCGGATATGGACTACCTATATGTAATTTTATAAAAACGAAAATGCAGAAGTCTGCTATTTATCTAGGAGGCGTTTTGTCATTATTATTTGGTGTAACTTGTAAAAGATATGGTAATAATTTTAATCCAGGATTAATTACACCATCTGAAAATGAAACAATACAATTAAAATCTTTTAAAGATTTGTATGATAGTGATTATCCCAATGAAGTAGAAGATGGATGTTATTGGTAAATAAGTATAAGTTTTTCATATACGTATTTACACTACGTTTTTAATGCCTTCACCAGCCATGAGCACCATCATGAGACCAATAAGGACAAAGAA
>MDSZ01021198.1_pt1 | contig 12093 bp, 18 predicted proteins | sample 811201 | NCBI WGS metagenome assembly MDSZ01 (sample SAMN05326647, study PRJNA326480) | marine metagenome | isolation source: seawater | place: Indian Ocean: North | collected 2010
TGTTAAATGTGCTTCACCGCCAATTTCTTTTTCTTCTATACTGTCATCTGTAAACATCATATCTCCCTGGAGCACATTTTTAATACCAATCTTTGATAGATGTTGTAAAGCAAGTTTAAGTTTTTTATTAAGTCCTTCGCCCGGATACCAGTTGTCTATTTCAGCATTTGTTTTTGCCGCCTTTTGTTCAGTCTTACCAAATACTGCTTTTGTGCCTACAAAGAATTTACTGTCTACTGGATCTATACCACAGATGATAGCAGGAGCACCATCCCATTTAACAGTAACTTTACTTTGTGCTTCACCGCCAGTATAAAGCATTCCTCTTAAAGCATTGACATAATTTAAGGCACTTATAGCGCCATCATATCCGTTGTTTAAAATTAAATCTTCTAAGTGTTCTAAGTGTGTATTCTTGTCACCGGTTGCTTCTGCTAAAACCTGTTGCCAAGTACGTCTTTGAATTACCTCTGTAATTAGCATTCTATTTTCCTAATTCTTGAGCAACAGCCTGGGAAGCCATTCTACCTGTTTTCATGTTCTTCCACTGAGCACCTAACCATTCATAAGGGTCGCCGTCTGATGCTTTTTTAAGTGTACCTTTTGCTATATTTGATCCTTGATTCTGTGCCGCGGAAGGTTCCGGATCTTGTGTTGGTTTAGGCATTGCCTCACCTACTTCCATACTACTATCTACTTTATCTTTCATTTGATCATAGTATGCTTCTAATTCTAATCTTGTCTTTGGTTTCATAATTATACCAATGGCAATTCTCAAAATAGCATCAGCACCTTTCATTCCAGTATTGACACCATAATCATTTTCTGCTTTTTTGAGACTTACTCTAGCACTGCTAGAACCATAGAACTTTTCAATCCATGCTTTTAGCAATCCTTCTGGATTAGCCTTTGCTACGTCTGAGTTTTTTGCTACTACTCTTTTCCAAGCATCATAATGACGTTTTGCCATATCAGCAATATCGCCTACTTCACCGCCTTTGCCTGAGACGCCTCTTGTAAGTCTATAGTCTTTGTATCTTTTCTTATCGATACCCGCTATTTCATTTACTCTCATTTTGAATCTTTCTTATGCCTCTAGTAAACTTTACCACTTCTTTCTTCTTTATAGCGGCTAAAAATCTCTTTTCTAAATCAATCGCTGTTTGTTCGTCGAAATGCTCTTTAATCATATTGATTAAATTAATAGAAGAGTGGATTAAGTGGGTTGCTCTGCTTTCAACTATATGCTTACGATCTTTGTCAATAGCAATAGCATCTAGTTCTTCTAATAGTGATTTTGTACGTTTTTTCACAGCCTTTGTCTCCCTGTATAATGTATTTATTGTTTTTAATACATAAAAGGATACCTTTTATATTCGTAAAATTATACTGAATTTGGTTAAATATACATATTAGGAGTAACAACAATATGAACAGATCTAGTTATTTTGCTAATCTATCTGCCCTAGCATACAAAGACTTTGATAAAGCGTTAAAAACAAAATTAAAAGAAATGGGTTATCCAACCCAGCGTTTTATTGATATAGATGGTGCTCAGGTGTTATACTTACAAAACAAAAGCGAACAAGTACTTGCTTTTAGAGGCACAGAGCCAACTGAAATGTCTGATGTTAAAGCAGACCTAAAAGCATGGAAAAGTAAGTCTAAAACCGACGGAAAAGTACATGATGGATTTTATGATGAAATTAATAAAGTATGGGCAGAAATACGTCCATTAATTAAAACAGGTAAACCTTTATATATTTGTGGACATAGTCTAGGCGGAGCAATGGCTACTATTGCCGCTAGTAGATTAGAAAAAGAGTGTACAGCACTTTATACATATGGTTCTCCTAGAGTTGGTAACAAGAGATTTGTTGACAATCTAACTGTAACTCATTACAGATGGAGAAACAACAATGATTTAGTTCCTGCTGTGCCACTATGGATTATGGGTTTCAGACATCATGGTATATACTGTTATCTAAATCACTATGGTAACAAAAGAGATGGACTATCTAAATGGCAAAGATTTAAAGACTGGTGTAGAGGTCATTGGGCCGCTATTAAAAATCTTGAATTCTTTGACGGCGTTAGAGATCATAGTATTACAGAATATTACAAGCGAATCAAGAAAAACAAATTATAATGTTAAGAATCAGATCACCACTGAAAGGTGGTGTTGCTGGCAAACTCACTACGGCTTTACATCAAGGTTGGCCTAACAGTGAACTAATTGCTAACGACATCCTTTGGGACGACATAAAAGAACAAGATATACCTAATGCCTTTTTTGGTTTAGGTGATATGAATTTTAAAAAAGTACACACCTTACACAACCAACGAAAGCCTTATATTTTTATTGATACACCTTATTGGCGTAGACGAAGTTCAAAAATAAATGACAAAGAAGCATTATGGAGAATTTGTGTGGGTAGTATTCATGCTAATAAAATTATACAAGGATTGGATAACAGACGCTCTCCAGGTTGGGAATATAAAAGGTGGAAAACAGAAAGACGAAGTCATGTGTTAGTTGCTGAAAGTAGTCCTACAATTAATTCATTTATAGGAGAATCACATTGGAGCGACTATGCTAGAAAAACACTTCAGCCTACAAGATGGCCTTTACAATGGAGAGAAAAACCAAGACATGGAAAAAAGAGTGGACCTGAATTTGCTATAGTGCCGTTGAAAGAAGATTTTGCCAAAGCAGAATATGTTTTTACAAGTTGTAGTATTGTTGGTGTTGAAGCAATACTAGAAGGAATACCTGTAGTGTGTCACAGTTTAAGTGCCGCGGCTCCTGTATCAACTAGAACTGTAGATAAAATAATTACACCAGATAGAACAGATTGGTTTAAGACTTTACAATATCATCAATTTACGATGGACGAAATGGCAAACGGCACGGCCTATTATATTTTAAAAGATTTGTATATTGAAAAATATCCGGAACTATTCAGTTAACTTGTACTCAAAATTTTGAGTTTCATCATTAATATGAACTTGTTTAGCACCGTTTCTAATATGAAAATGTGTTGCCATAGGTGTTAGTGGAGACAATGTAACTAATCTTTGAAAATTGTGTTCTTTAGCATATTCACCTAGTTTATTGATAATCTCTTTACCTGCTCCCCTCTTCCTACTCCATACAGTATAAGCAACAAGAATCTCACCTCGCTGGCCATCTTGATTAGCCGCCTGTGACATATAATCCATTTCTCTAACTGTATAAGGAACTTCAGGGCATAATGCTACACAAACAATAGCCTCAATTTCATCTTGATATTTTAAGCCAAAGATTTTTCTACCATGTGTAATTCTAAATCCTAATGTAAGTTCTGGTCTTACAGGATCCTCAGATACATCAATATCATCTAGTTCAACTAGTTCTGTACCCTTTACCCATCTAAAAAAGTCTTCAGTTTTGTCTTTAAATAACTTCAATTTAGTTTCCTATAAAAAATATAATTATCAAAATTAAAACAAGCCAACCAAAGATCTTTAACACTCCCCAAATTAAATTGGTTATAGCACCAGGGAAATTTTTGGTAGCATACATCAGCACTAAAATTAAAAGTAGAAAACCTACAAGACTCATTTATGCCAACACTGTTTTAAATTCGTTTTCCATTGAGTACGGAAGTCCAAGGCTGTAACAAACATAACCTGGGTCACGTTCTTTATCAAGACCCTCACCTTGAAGAATCCATTTAATAGCAGTGTTACGATCACCAGCACCTGTGTTAATAGTGTTGATAACCTGTTTCTCAAACTCTTTAAGAGCATTCGCTTCTTCTTCTTGCTCACGTTTGATTTCGTTGTCTGCTTGTTGGCCCCAATAGTCCAACTCTTTTTTAAATTCTTCATCACTCATACCTTCGGTGTTAGCAACAACCGAACGAGCATAAGATTTACTAGTCGCTATAGAAACAGCCTCGTAAAGAGTTACTTCGTCCATATAACGATCATACTGAGCAGGCGTGTAAATACCATACTCTGCCCAATGCTCTGGATCTTCTACAATCATACCAATCCAGATATTAGGGTTACGCTCCATCTCTTTACGAGATTCAGCATTCTTAGATTTGATGTGATTAACAAGGTCCGACATTTTTTGCTCCTTATTTTTTAACATACTTATATTGTAGCACCTTTTGGGTATAAGTCAACCAAAAAGATAAGGGAAAATGTCAATTTTTTGACACTATATGTAGTGATTTTATTATAAACGATACAATATCTTGTCAACTGTACCAGATAAAGCCGTAGAATCGTCCCTATCTGCTTTACTAAAACGTACATGACTGTACACACCATTAAAATTAAAGTATTGGTTTGTACTTTCATTTGTATATTGTTTCTCCAACACAGTAAAATATTCGTCAGTATCAAGTTCAGAAACAGGAGCCAAACTTGCTTCTACTTTAATTTTGCCTGTAAAATTAGTCAAGTACAGTTGAGCGGTATGTAATGCTGAATTTTGGTTTAACTGTGGGTATGCTTCTACAGAAACCGGATTGGTATTGGGTAAATTAACCTCTTTTGAATCTCTAAATTCAGTATATGGACCATCTATTACTTCAATGTTACCTAAAGCACCATATTGATCATCTACAAACACAGCACCTCGTGTACCTGTTGTAGTTTCTAATATGCTGTAGTTTAAAAACTGTCCACTTACATTCAGTAGATCGCTTTCGCTTATAGTAAATTTAACTTTACCTTTACTAGCATTCACAGTAGTACCTGTTCTACTAATAAGTGTTTTACGTTCATCTTGGTCTAACACATTAAACACGAACGTTTTGCCTGTAATATCTACAGGTTTTTGATCGTTATTCTTTATTTCTATTACAATGGGATTATCTGCCCCTTTGTAAACTTTCAGATTTCTAGCATACATAGTCATATTCCTGTTCGGTGTGGTTCCACTCGGACTATATACAACTGAGTGGACCTGTTCTACTAAATAGGTTGTAGTTTTAAGCATTATAGTCTACCTTTATTATAATGTATTTATGGAGCGAGAGTGAGTAAAAAGTTTGACAAACTAGGTGAAAAGTATCCTTTTTTAAGCCTAGTTAAGTATAGTACTAACGAGTATGTAGGTATAATACAAAATTATGATAAAAACTGTCTTAGTATATACGACATAGATCAAATCAAAGATCCTAAATTAGTCAAGTCGTTCCTTGAACTTGGCGACCAATGGTGGTGGGAATCCAACAGAAAAATACCAATTAACATATTTCTTAAGAAAGAGTTTCCTGTTTTTAAACCTTGTTTAAGAACTTTCATAGCAAAAGACTGTACAATATTATCTGGGCCTCAGGTAAGTCTACGTGATATAATGGAAAAACGTGTTAAGAAAAGAAGTATCCAATTAGTCAAAAAACCCTCATAAAGGGAATTCACTAAACACCTTATCTAATACAGCACTTGATATATTGTGCTTGTCTAATATTGCTTTGCTAAGTGACAGGTTGTTTTCTGCCCATTGCTTGTAGTTAGTTTTTGATACTAAAGATTCTATACTTACCCTGCTCTTTGGAAATCTTGTTTTATAATAATCTCTATATCTGTTGTACCTCTGTAAAAAACTACGAGGATCTTTTTCTGCTTTATCATAGCGATTCCATTTGCCTTTAGATTGTTCTACATTGTTTTCTACATATAAGTCTTTTATATCTAACATTAGATCCCAATGAACTAGCCAATAATCATTATCACAGTCTAGCCATTTATAAACTGGTTCTCTAAAAAGACCATAACACCAATGAGTAGGAAAATGATTACAATTTTCCATTAAAGACTTTTGTCCTAGCCTTGGTGATAATCTATCTGGGTTGCCACTTTTGAAATACCATTTTTCTTCTTTGGTAACAAAACTTTTAAGTTCTTTTTCGTCTTTAAATGTTAGCCTACATTCTTCTGACCATTCCCAGTCAGTAGGTTCTCGTGATGAAACAGTTTCGTATAAATGTCCACTACCTGGAAAACTGTTAAAACATCTATGTTTATTGTTTTTATCATACAGTTCTTTTTGACCATTTAGTTTAGAGCAAATATATTCACCACCCGATCCAGGATGATATACTAAAACTGTTTGAAAGTCTTTGAACCACATTGTTAATCACCCTTGCCAGGGTTTTCGCTTATAAGATGTTTTTTGCCTTCTGGAAAGTTATCAGGATGATACTTTTCGTGTTCTGGCATCGGATCGCCATTTTGTGTTACTACAGGCCAGGCATTTTTTTCAATAAACTCAGAGTTATTATATTTTAACCAAAATTCTAATTCGCTTGGATCTTTACTGTTATCTGTGTCTGCCCAAATTGCCTCTACTGGACACTCTGGTTCACAAACTCCACAATCAATACATTCATCAGGATTGATTACAAGAGTATTCTCTCCTTCATAAAAACAGTCAACAGGACATACTTCAACACAATCCTTGTGTTTACATAGGATACATTTGTCGTCAACTATATATGTCATAATTATTTGTAAAGTTTAATTTTGTCAGACGCTGGTTTGTTAATTTTATGAGAATTTTTAGCATACCACATTCCGGCAATAAAAGATACTGCCATTACAGAACATATTGCTAATAAGTGCCAAATTACAAAGTTCATTTTATTTTCCTTCTTCTAATAAGTTTATATGAATTGCTACCAAATGAGCATAGGCTACAGCATGAGCCTTTTTAAAATAGTAACTGCCGTCACTTGGTTTAGTCCATACTTGTTCAGCAATTTGTTTCCAGTCATAATTTTGTAAGTGTGCCTTACCTGGTCTCATGACTGCTAAGAACATTGCCATTCTAGTCATACTATCTGGTTTTAGTTTGACCATTAATTTGTGATGTCCGTTAACGTGAATTACTTGGTCACAAAAACTTTCATCTTCCCAAAGCCTAAACCAATTAGGTTCTTTGGACATAAGTTTGTTTAAGTGTTCTTCATCTTTGATTCCGTTGTAAACATTTACATTAAGAAAATCTAATTTGAAGTACCCTCTATCTTCTGCTTGTTTGAAATCAATAGTACTAGTATTAGTTAGCGGATTCATAGGAATATCAGTAACATATACACCTGTATTATGCTTTTTTCCATCACTCAAACTAGCAGGATTATGTTTGATTAGATTTAAAATGTTTTCTCTATTACTAAAGTCAACATCAATATCAGGTAACTTGCCCATTAAAATCCTACTTCTTTTAGTGTGTCTTTTACACTTTTACTATCTCTATTCATTTTTATAAAATACTGTCGCCAGTAGTCTGGGTCTATATGTTGATAAACTAATTGTACTTGCTCTTGATTTAATTTGCTTAACATATTTCTACCTGTCTCACAATTATAAATGATCCACGGAGAAACTCTAGCATTAATTATATCTTGTACTATTTTGTTTGTACTAGCACCAATAAAATAACTGTTAATTTGTACACCTTCTTTGTCTGCCCAATCTCCCATAGTTTTTAAACTACGTTCAATAGCATCTTGCCAATGTTCAGTTTTTAAATAACCTGGTAACCAATCTGTGTAATAACTTTCTGTACACCACTTGTCAAGTTTAAACTTGCTACGAATAATATACTCCATATAGCGTCTTGGATTTATTACATTGTAATCAATCATAAACTTACCAAATTTACAAAAAGCATTATAGTAATTGCTTTGTCTAAAATCTGTATAAGTTCTTTCACGTTGATTAGGTGATGTTTCTTTAAAGAAAAACATAAAAGCCTGTAAACCTAACTGTACATGACGTTCACGTCTTTGATCATGCCTACGCTTCTGTTCACACATATGAGCCATCATTGTAGATTCTTTAATAAAAGATCTTCCACAAAAATCACAATGATATTTTTTTTCGCTCAAGTAATCTCTCCTTGCTTCAGCGGCCAACCTAACAAGTTCTTCATTCATTTCAATTCTGCTTTTATTTGTTTATCTTCCCAACCCAGTTCTACTAACTGCTCTTTTAATTCTTTCTTTGTAACAATACTTGCCAACAACTGTACTTCATCTTCTTTCATATTAGGATATATTTTTCTTATAATTTTATCAAATCCTGTTTTACTGCTTTTGGCCTTTTTCTTATGTGGTATCCATTCATGAAACTTTTGTCCCATTCCTGGACTAATTGTTGTTAGCAACAACCAATGTAGTTTAGGGTGTTTAGTTGAACTTACATCAAAAAAGTTTTTATTAGTACGTTCATTTGTAGATCTAAGATACCAAGTCTGTAACAAACTATCTGCTTTTACACTACTAGCATATCTGTTATATAAGAAAGGACTAAAGGCTTTCTTTTCTTCATCTGAAAGCCTATCCCAAAATTTTCTATCTTTTTTATCTAGTGCCGGAAGCACTTTGTTTAATGGTAAGTTCATCCCCATACTTTTCCTACATCTACTATTTCATTATTTCTTGTAACTTCTTTAACGAAATAGGCACACTTTGGTTTAGGACCATTGTTTAACGGAACTGCTAACATTTGTCCTTGTTTCATCTTAGGAAAAAACCATCTTACTTCTTGATACACATCAACAATTTCTACATCACGAAACTCTGGCTTATAATCACTTAATGGATTAAATGTAAATGCTTTAAATCCTCTGTCATTAATACTTGTTAAACTAAGCACTTCTAAATCTCCGTGATCTGGTTCTCCAATTAGCATACACCAATCTAAAGGCATTTTAATTGTATCTTCTCCAATTTTCAATACAAGAGCAGGACTATTAAAACTTTCTAAAAATATTAAAGGAATAAAAAAATAGTCTGGGTCTTCTGGATTTGAATTATCTAATACAGCAAATCTCAAATCATCTACTTCGTCTGGTACGTCTGTCATTGGAAAACAAACATTGTCTAGTGTTAATATTTGGCTCATTTTGTTCCTTTTAATTTTTTACATAATAGCATCTTTATTTCTCCCAGTCAACTTTTTCCAACTGGAATGGATAATTTGCTTCTCGATAAAATGCTTTTCTTTTTGTTAAATGTCTTTTGGCAAATTTACAAGTACTGGTTATGTCCCATACTTGTACAAAATCTTTATCCTCTGCTTTTCTAATACCTCGTCCTATCGACTGTATAACTCTAACAAAAGATTTGCCTGGCTCAATAAGGACCAGGTTAAAAATACGTGGAATATTAATACCAACAGCGGCCACGCCGTAAGTAGCAACAATAATTTTTCCATCAGCAACTTTAACTTCGTCATAGTGTTCTTTCCTATCATCTGACTTTGTAGCACCAGATATAAACACTGCTTTGTCTCCTAAGCGTTCAACAAGTTCGTTACCAGCACTAATTCTATCTACAAGAATAAGTGTATTGCCAGATTCGTTTATCTTTGTACACAACTTAGAAATGTAATCTAATCTTTTCTTGTTTGTAAGCAGATATTTTAGTTCTTGTTGATAACCGCCATAGTCTCCAAAATCTTGTAACTGTACAACGTTAACATTACAATTAGCAAGTACACCTCTGTCTTGTAAATCACTTGCTTGAATCCTTGCTGTTACATCACCCAAACTTACCAAAAGACTCATCCATTCAAAGTCTTCTTTTGGTATTGTACCTGTTAACCCCCACCTTATAGGAATATGTGACATAACACCTGTTAGTAATTGTTTAAGTACATCAGCCTTTGCCATATGTACTTCGTCTACCATAATACAAATAACATCTTCTAAAAACTCAGCAATACTGATTGGTGCTACTTGGTTCTTTGTATTCTTTAGTAGAATGTTTAAACTTTGCCATGTACAAATAGTATGTTTGTGACCAAACTCTTTTCTATCACCAAAGTACACGCCAACATCAAGACCCATGTTAATATAGTCTTCTTCTGTTTGTGTAACAAGTGACTTGTTAGGCACAATAACTATACTTCTACCATATGGTTCTACCTTATGACTTAGTACCGCTGTTATAAGAGTTTTACCTGCTCCTGTGGCAATTTCTTGTATGCTTTGTGGATTCTCTAAAAACTTGTTTATAGTTTCTACTTGATAATCTCTTAACATGATAGGAGTGCCAGCAACAGGATGTCCTTCAGGCCATGTTATGTTACTATAGGTATCTTCATGTACTGTTTCGAAATTAAACTTTGTAGAATATTCACGTTGATCATTCAGTTCTATATCATAACCCATTTCTTCTAAAGCAGGTAATACTTTAGGTAACAGATTAATAAAAGTTGAACCGCCTAATTGAAAAAATCCTATCTTGCCGTCCCACCTACCTAATCTTACTGCTGGTAGATATCTAGCATAAGGAACTTCATACTTAAACATATTGCTAAGTTTACGCCTAGCATTTAAGTCTAAGTTTTCAATTTTAACGTTTACTTCGTCTTTGATGTTTAATATACACTTAGGCACTAAAACGGAATCTCCTCATCAATAGGAGGTAGTGTGATTACTTTCTTAGCACCAAATACATTTCTTTCAGAATACATTCCAAATCCTATCATAACATCTGGAGTAAAATCAAATGTGTTATTATTTAACCTACTCATTCTATCAGTGATTACAATTCTTGTGATGCCTGTAGCAACATGATAATCACTTACATTGTTCAAAGCAGTATTCTTAGCATTAACTACAAACTGACTAGGTTCATAGCCTCTACTAATAAAAATCTTTCTAATGTCTTTGACTTCTAAAATATTTTTTGGACTATGACTACTCAATCCAATAGCAATATTTTTAAAGCCAATATCAAAACAGTTAAACACTGCCTCTTTAAGTGTACAGTCTAACTTCATCTTTCGACTTGTTAAAATTTCTTTTTGTACACTATTATAATTATAGTAGTTTAGGACCTCGTTGTCAAGTTTTATCGCCAATTCGGTACACTTTTTTACTTTTTCTATATCAGAAAGATGGGCAACTTTTGTATTCCAAAAAGTAACTAGTTCTTCAGGAGCATTTTTAAGAACTATCTGCCCATCTTTCATTGAAGCATGAATACTGTATTTGGATTTATTATCCAAAATCTTTTTGTAACTTTTATACTCTTGCTCCATTTTTTCACCTACAGTGAATCCAACTTCTTTTGCCCAATTATACAAATGTATAAAGTTAGGTTCTAATTTTTCAAACTTCCAAAACTTTAATTGTGGATTCCATTGACTGTGAATGCCTTCGTCAATTAGAATACCATCTCTAATTTTTTGGTGTAATTCTCTAATCTTATCTTGTTCATATGGAAACCGTATATAGATACTGTTCTCATCTACCTCAACTGACTTTGTTCTATCAACTTCTCTTAATGGTGTTTTCCATACTGGATTTTCTACAATGGGTTCAACAGCCAATCCCATCTTTTTAAACTGCCGTCTATATTTTTGTGTAAGTTTGACAGCAAGGTTTCTTTGTAATTCTGTAAGTCCTTGTCCATTGTTAATAAAGTATATGGCATTATGAACAAAACTAACATCATACCTTGCTAGTTTTACAGACGATTGCCATTTGTCTACAGGTGGCCTTTTACTACCGTCCATAATTTCTAAGCAATACTCTATTGTTTCTGGAACTATTAACATCGTATCTTCCTGTTAAAAAAGGTAGAGTAGTGTGGAAACTACTCTACCAAGTGTGCCTGGTTAAGGAGCAACTAAACCCGTTTCATACAGGTTGAGACAGCCAGGCTCTGCCACTTCTCAGATATCTTTTTAAGATCACCAACCTTAAGGGCAGTTCTCAAAGACATCTCTCGAAGACGGTTTTTATTAGCATAGATAAAGTCCAGGATCTCCTGTTCATCTTCTTTGCTAAAGTTATACCCTTTAAACAAATCACCTTTGTCAGCAATCTGTTTAATTCGAAGAAACTTGTCTCTCATTGTATCGAGAGTCAAGTCCAAATAGTGACAACGTGACATAAGTGCCTCAAGGTGATCTTGAAGTTTCTTACTTTTCACGTTTTCAAATTTGATGTTAGTAATAAAACAAGCAGAGCCTTTAAACTCAAACTCATTTGGGATACCTTCTGCTCTCAGTTTAGCACTATCTGAGGACCACATGATCTTACGTTTCTTACCACTGTCCAAAGCGGCCTTCAAA
>MDSZ01100932.1_pt1 | contig 12093 bp, 10 predicted proteins | sample 811201 | NCBI WGS metagenome assembly MDSZ01 (sample SAMN05326647, study PRJNA326480) | marine metagenome | isolation source: seawater | place: Indian Ocean: North | collected 2010
ATGTTCCGTCGAGAGGGGTCAGCCACTGCCGGAACGAAGTAATTGCACGATGGTCGCGCAAGGAATTCCGACTCAAGGAAGACCTCTTTGTCGGCTCTTTGTGATTGTGGGTTTGAATCAGTTGGATCTGGCGCGACGAAGCCCGAAAACTCGTAACTACCCAGACGAAAATCGGCAGACGCCAATGAGTCGAGTAGCTCCCTCGCGAGACCGCCGTATCCGACAATCACGAATCTGCGCACTGGCGTAGTCATGTCAGAGCCCTCAATCCAGTAGCAGCGGTATCACGTGTCGCCATCGAGTAAGTTCAGACGATATATGCAAAAAGTGTGATGTGTCCGTTAAAGAGGAAGAGGACGGAGGATGCATCCGTACGCGGTCAGTGTCTGAAAGAAAAGAGACGCCTGGCAGCCCCTCGGCGGGACACGTGCCAAAGGCCTCGGGATGAGAGACAATCAAGGTCGGTATGCCCGAGAGCCACGCATCAATAGATGCACTGGTGTGACTCCCCACAACCGCAAGGGCCGCATGGGTGAGTGCCTCAGTCAGGTCACCGTCCCACACACGTATGCCTGCCAAAGCCCGTGAATCCAGGTCACCAAGCCCCGTTTGTGGGTGCGGCCTGAATACAGCGGGAAGTTCCTGAGTCAGCCCTTTGGTTCGAGTCTGGTGTAGCAAGTAGTCGTTGTAGATCGTGGAGTATTCCCCCAAGATGAGGGCGTAGTCTGCCGTGCGCGGACCGGGGAAATCTTGTCGTTGGAAGCGTAAAGACTCAACTTCGAGTAACCGCTGCTGGGGATATCCAGCGCGCAAAGCACGATTCTTCATGAGGTTGCCGTTGACGGCCACAAAGTCTGGCCACGGCATCGAATCGCTGTCTAGGGCTCCGAGCGAATACTCCGCATGGCCGAAGATGCGCAAGTCCCAATCAACCAAAGTGGAATGGGGGACCCCTACCAACGTTCCGTGGTTGTTTCGTCTCCAAGAACTTTGGAAAGCAAACTCCCACGGCTGGTTTTCGAAGAGGTAGAGTCCAAGACGCTGCGGTGGCAATCTGGACAGCAAGTTATCCCATAAGTTGATTGTGAAAGAGTTGAGGGCGGCATCTCTTCCAAAAAAGAATCGCAAGAGAGCGGGTCTAAGTACTTCAGCAACAGGGATTTGGGCCCCGACGTCTTCGAAGGCTCGCTTATGTCTGAGTAACGACCGCCCCATGCGTCGAAGCCGAAAATAATCTTGCACAGTCCTGAAGAAGACTCTCCAATTCAACTCGGAATACAGGCGAGCATGCCGATTCCCACTCTCGCTACTGACCGGAGCCTCATGGGTGTCAGCGAGTATGTTCTCGGCCGTTGCTAGGGAAGCTGGCATATGAATGAAGTTAGAAGAAATCGAGAGATCAGACAGAAGTTGCGGTAGCGGGCCCCAAAAAGTTGAATTCAGCGAAGTTTGTGGCTCCGGTGATTTCTTGGGAACCGTGTAGTCGACAACCGTCACATCAGACCCATTTGCTTCCATGACCGTGTCATTCCGTCCGCGAATCATCACTTGAAGGTGCGACGTGAATACGCGAAAGGCAGCCAAGGAGGGAAACCTAGTAACGACACGAGATCTAAGCCGCACTCGCTCACGAGAACGTTGCTTTTGGATGTTCACTTTGATGCCTCGAGCTCGAGCCCAACGATAAACAAGCCTGGATACATCTCGGGGGAGTCCCGCAATGATGAGGGCTTCTGGACGCTTTTCGGTGATGATTTGTACGAGAAGCATGATCCGTACCAGGGTGAAGGGGACGCTTGCCACTTCTAATGAATGCATGGACGGTAGAGACATCCACCAATAACTGAGTCCTGGACGGATCTGCGTGAAGTGGGTTAATCCCTGTGTCCCTACCTTTGACTCCCCGAACGCCTGCATTAGATCTCTGTAGTCGGAGATGAGATTCTCGCGACGAACCGTTGTCTCCGTAGGTAGTGAAAGCCAAGAAGACGGGGCACCCTCAGGAGTAAACGAGCGCCAAAGAATCACGTTCCGGAAGGCAGTTGGAGGAGGATTAGCGTGACCCCAGATGAGTAGACTAGGCACGTCGCAACCACCTCTCAGGGGAGAATCATGCTGAATCCGCAGCCCTATCGTAAGGGCGACAGCATGAGATCACTCCGTTCGAACAAGTCGGCCGGAAGCCTGTCCGACCGTTTCATCAAGGAGCGAGCGAAGGTGGCAGCTGGGACCTATTCGGAGTACCAGACGCAAATTTTGACGCGAGCTCTAAATGATCTCCTGGACCCGAACCCTTCAGTGACTCCGGCGTTCTGGCTGAGGCCTCATGTGGAGCAAGAAATCAGCGTCCTGCCGGAGGCAGACTTGGGTCGTTACCTTTTCCATCGTTACCGCTACGACATCTTTCCGGTGACAAAGGAGTTGGACGATTTTCCACCCTGCGTGCAGATTGAGCCGACATCAATCTGTAACTTCCGCTGTGTCTTCTGTTTCCAGACCGACCCCCTTTTGACCAAGCCCAAGGAAGGCCACATGGGGCAGATTCCCCTTGATCGGTTCATGATGGTCGTCGATGAGCTGGAGGGTAACGTCGACTTTGTCACCATGGCTTCACGGGGAGAGCCGCTTTTGACGAAGGGCATTGAAGAGATGCTCGCGTACGCGTCGGGCAAATTCCTTGGATTGAAAATGAACACGAATGCGACCTTTCTGACTGAAGAGAAGGCGCATGCCATTCTGCAGGCGGATCTCAACACCCTCGTCTTCTCAGCAGATGCGGCCGATCCGGTCACATACCCTCAGCTCCGCGTCAATGGCGACTTTGACAAAGTGATGGGAAACATCCGCCGGTTCATGGAGATCAAGGAACGCGACTATCCGAAATCACGCATGATCACGCGCGTATCTGGTGTGGCATTCGATCGTGAACGCCAGGATCATGCGGCGATTGAGGCATTCTGGAGTGATTTCGTTGACCAAGTGGCGTTTGTGGATTACAACCCATGGGAAAACGCCTATGACAACGACCCCAACGGAGTTGAGGAAGCCTGCTCAGACCTCTGGCGTCGAACCTTCGTGTGGTGGGACGGGCGGATGAACCCTTGTGATGTGGATTATCGATCCTTCCTCAGCCCCGGAAACGTTGACGAGGTCTCGGTGGCAGGCCTGTGGGCTGGCCCGGCATACAGCCACCTTCGTGAGCAGCACCTAGCCATGAACAGACAAGGCATCACGCCTTGTCGCGGGTGCATCACCGTATGACTCGGCAGTTCGTTCCGCCGATCGCAGCTCGCAGTTCCAGGGTGCACCGGACAGTCGTGCCTTTCGAGGACCGAACTGGACTAGTGCGAATGGATCGCAATGAGGACGTGATCGGGTGGGAGGAACATCGGCTGCAGGAGGTTCTCCGGCAAATCGACCCCACCGATCTGGCCGCGTACCACGATGCCGATCACGTGCAGGCTCAGATAGCTCAGTGGCTCAGCGTTGACTCCGAGAATGTATCCATTACAGCGGGATCCTCAGAGGCTGTTCAGCTTGTTTTCGAGACGTACTTGGACGAAGGCGGTGTTGTGGTTGCGCTACAGCCTTCCTACGGGCTCTACGAGGTCTTCGCAGCTAAGTGCGGAGGAAACATCAAGGGGGTTCCCTTCGACGACGAGTTGCAGATTGATGTGGCAGCAATTGTTGAGACAATTCGAGACCATTCACCCAGTCTTGTTGTGATTGCCAACCCCAATCAGCCGACCGGAAGCGTCCTGGGGATCGAGGATCTTCGACTGCTTGCCGAGGAATCTCTGGCCGTCGGAGCGATCCTCCTCGTTGATGAGGCCTACAGACTTTTTACGCCGATCACCGCCCTTCCGTTGGTAGGTGACTTTGCCAACGTTGTCGTCACTCAGACCTTCTCGAAGGCTTTGGGACTCGCTGGGCTTCGTTTTGGGTATTGCGTTGGCGATGCAGCGCGTATCGTGGAAATCAACAAACTACGTCCGCTGACGCAGTCCAATTCTCTGGCGTTGGTCGTCGCGGAGTATGTACTCGACAATCTCGATTGGGCGCTCGAGCGTGTCGACAAGATCATTGAGGGTCGCGAGTACTTGATCGCAAGATTTCGGGAGATGGAACTGGTGACCTTCGATTCCCATGCCAACTTTGTCCTACTCAAATGTGTGTCATTGCAGGACGCACAGGAACTTGTGGATGAAGTACGTGGCCGAGGCTTTGCGATTCGTGGCCCGTTGCGCGGGTATCCGGTGGACAATTTTGTTCGAGTCACGGCGGCTGAAATCGGAATCATGCGAAGTTTCCTTTCTCAGAACGAGGAATCACTTCGCATGCACGCCACGACGTTCGGGTAGTCGAGTGCTGGAATACGGAGCCGTCTTTTTCGATGTGGACGGGGTGCTGATCGATTCGCTCACCGCTAAGGGGGAAGCCTTTGCCAACTTATTTCCTGCGCAATATCGCCAACAAGTCATGGACTTTCATCTTGTTAACGGAGGTCTGAACCGCGTTGAAAAGATTGGACGTATATCCCGCGAGATAGTTGGCGTGGATCTTTCCGACAATGAGGTGAGCGCCCTCGTTGACGCTTTCTCCTCTGCCGTCCGGGAGCGCGTCCTCACTGCCGACGAGATCCCCGGGGCCACGCCTGCACTGGCAGCAGTCAGCAAGCGGGTTCCCATTCACGCCGTATCAGCCGTCCCGACCTCAGAGGTAGTGGATGTCTTGAAGCATCACAACATGCTGCACTTCTTCACGTCTGTTCACGGCGCACCAACTCCCAAGGCCGCAATCATTGTGAGCCTCACACAGCAGCACAATTACCTTCCCAGTCAATGTCTATTCGTCGGCGATAGCCTCCACGACCGCGATGCTGCGCTCGAGGCCGGCATTCGATTCATCTTTGTCCGGTCTGGAGAACAATCAGCTCCCCCCGAAGCCGTCTGCGTCATTGATGATCTCAGGGGCCTAGACTCGAGAGTCGCTGAACTCATGACGGGTGGCTAAATATGCGGATTCTGATCACAGGCGGAAGCGGTTTCCTGGGAAGCCACATCGCTGATGAGGCGACTCATCGTGGCCACGAGGTTGTGATTTTCGATCAATTTCCTTCGTCGTGGCGATCGGCAGACCAGCATGAGGTTGTCGGAGACATCCTTGACTTTGACGCGTTGTCAAATTCAATGACGGGCTGTGATGCTGTCTACCATTGCGCCGCTGTTGCAGACCTGGGCGAAGCTCGGAGAGACCCGAAAACAGCGGTGTCGGTCAATGTTCTCGGCACCTTGGCCGTGATGCAGGCCGCCCAGGCCTCAGGGGTGCATCGACTACTTCATGCGAGCAGCGTCTACGTCTACTCTCGAAGCGGATCGGTATATAGAACAACAAAGCGTGCGGCGGAAAGCCTCATGTCAGATCTGTCCCAAGAGTTCGGCCTTCGTACAACACTGCTCCGATTCGGCTCGCTCTATGGTCCTCGGGCTGATGCCGACAACGCAATCCTTCGGTTGACCACTCAGGCGGTTACGGAAGGTCGCATGGACTTCTGGGGTGATGGATCAGAAGTCCGCGAATATATTCACATACGTGATGCCGCAGCCCTGGCCCTCGATGCTCTCTCACCGGAGTTCGACGGGCAGGCACTTCACATCACGGGTCGGGAACGGCTGACGAGCCGTGAACTCGTCGAGACCATCGCGGAGACCCTCGGTGGTGAGATCGACATCACCTTCAAGGATGAACCATTTGAAGGCAGGTACAGGTTGACACCCTTCAGCCACGAAGACACCCTGGGACGCCGCATCGTCAGCTCTACCTACATCGACCTTGGGCTTGGCCTTCTTGAGCAGATCCGGATGGTCTCGGATGAACGAGATCCGACGCCGTGATTGCGGCGATTCTCATTGGTCGGAAGGGATCCAGTGGACTCCCCGGCAAGAACACGATGGAGCTTGCAGGCCGCCCGATGACATGGTGGCCACTCGACGCTGCTCGCCAGACCCCCGAGATTGAGCACATATACGTTTCAACGGACGACTCTGAGATCGTTGAGGTTGCCCAAGAGTTTGACGCCACCATCATTGACAGGCCTCAGCACTTGGCAACCAAAGAGGCATTGGGTGAGGACGCGTACCTGCACGCCCATACGGTGATCCGAGACGAATTGAGCCACCAGGGCAAAGAACCAGAGATGTATGTCCTCCTCATGGCGAACGCTGTAACGATTTCGCCACAACTGTTAAGTGAGGGAATCCAGGCTCTGCGTCAGGACCCCTCTTTGCACTCAGCAGTGACTGTTTCCCGCTACAACATGTGGAGCCCCCTCCGAGCACGCCGGATAACCGAGGAAGGAATACTCCAACCTTTCGTGCCGTTCGAAACTTTCGGAGACCCAGCCACCTTGGATTGTGATCGTGACTCTCAAGGCGACGTGTGGTTTGCCGATATGGGCGTGTCCATCGTTCGCCCTCAGAATCTTGACGACCTAGAGGGTGGCCTACTCCCGCAAAAGTGGATGGGCCAACGAATCCACCCACTCAAGAACGACGGAGGTCTCGATGTGGACTATCCGTTCCAGGTATCCCAAGCGGAGTGGTGGGTTCGGCAGAACAGGTTGTAGTCGCCGCTAGCGGCGCTCTTGTTCCTCGTACTCCTCACCAGGAACGAGGTTATGAAGTGGCTCAGCACGATAATGTCGAACCACTTCCTCCGTAGCCTCGATCTCCATGCGGGAGCGGCAGTCGACAGACATCGAGCCCATGTGGCAGGTCAGGAGAGTGCGGTCAAGGTCTGCGAGAGGACCGGCGTACGGCTCGTTAGCGAAGACGTCGATGGCAGCACCACCTAGATGACCAGATTCCAGGACATCGGCTAGATCCGCCTCATTGATAATGCCGCCACGCGCTGTGTTGACGAGGAGTGCGCCCTTCTTCATGGTGAGAAGGTGTGAGCGGCGGATCATATTTCGTGTTTCTCTTGTCATTGGAAGGTGAAGACTGATGACATCCGCCTGCTTGTAGATGGTTTCCTTGTCTACCCATTCAAGCTCTAATTCAGGCACGAGGTCAGGGCGCGGATTCAGGTCGTTAACGAGAATTCGTGGACATCCAAAGCCGGTGAGGCCACGCAGAACCTGTGAACCAATCCGTCCAGTTCCAATGATCCCGATCGTTACCTCAGATAGTCGACGCCCCATGATTCTGTCCCACCTGCCCTCATGAAGGCTCAGATTGGCGGTGTGAATCCCGCGAAGCAAGGACAAGAAAAGCCCGATAGTGAGCTCCGCTACGGCGGCGGCAGGAGCCTGTGGTGTGTAGGTCACGCGAAGTCCCCGCTCGCGAGCTGCGATCAGATCAACGTTGTCCAGGCCAACGCCCACTCGGGCTACCAGCTTGAGGTTGCGGCCGGCCTCCATGACCTCAGCCGTGATGGGCTCAGTGCCAGCGATGATGACTTCGGCGTCTCCCACTAGTTCAGCGAGTTCTGCCACGGTGAGTCGGCGACCTAACGGATTGATCTCGTAGGTAACGCCTAGCGAGTCCAAGAGATCCAATGGCTTGCGATTGTGGGTCCCGAAGGGGATGGTCGTTACCAGCACTTGCGCCATGTATGACCCTCCTGTGCTGGGCGGTCGGATTACGCTCTCTGTATGGCGAGGACTTTACTCTTCGGGAGCTCCGGCCAATTGGGGGCAGCTTTTCACTCAGCGGCCACCGAGACTGGCCTGGAACTGGTGGTGGCGCCCCGTTCGGTGGACTTGAGGGACGCTGAGGCAGTCGCCGGCTATGTTGCCGGCGTTGCACCTGCGTGGGTCGTTAACGCTGCAGCGATGACGAACGTCGACGCTGCACACCTTGACCCAACGGGGGCTATGGCCGTGAATGGCTTGGGCCCTGGGCACCTGGCTCAGGCGGCTCAGGAATGCGGCGCCAGACTCGTTCATGTATCCACTGAAGCCGTTTTCGACGGTGAACGCGCTAGCCCTTACCGCGAAGAGGACGCGTGCCGACCTGTGTCGGTGTACGGGGCGTCGAAAGTCGCCGGCGAGGACCTGGTGAGTATCTACAGCCCGGACTCATTCGTACTCCGCACCTCCTGGCTCTACTCGGGCGGGACAGGTGCGAATTTCCCGACCCGACTTCTCGATCAACTTGCTGACCCAACCAGAGAGGTGTCCGTGGTCACCGACATAGTGGGTAATCCCACGCCAACCTCGGTGCTCGCGGACGCAATGCTTGCTGTGATGAGAAACTCACCTGAGCCAGGGACCTACCACGTATGCTGCAGTGGGGCCGCCTCCAAGTTTGATTGGGCTGTCGAAATCGCAGATTCGGCAGGGTACGGGCGGTCCAGAATTACCGCTACGAGTTCGGATCAATTCCCGACGGTCGCGCTCCGACCGAAACACGTCGACCTTGATTGTGGGAAATTTTCGGCACTTGGATTGATGGACCTACCTACCTGGCGAGAAGGCTGGTCGCAGATTTCGCGCAGTGCTCGCTGAGTACCACGAGTTTGCAATTCTCTTGTGGCACAGATTCCTCGGAGAACTTCGGGTTGCAATGACTTGACTAGTGCCGACGATCAACGCCTTTCGTATTGTCTGTAGCACTGAAGCCTGCAGTATCCGGTTGCACCGTGCTAACACGACTTCTGCGGCACTGGAGAGTTCTCCCGACCTGAGCAGCTTCAGGTGCACTGCAGGGCACGAGTCGAACTTCAACGGGGCAGTGATGTGATGCGTGGGTCGCCTCCCAGCTGAGTTAACGCTGGACTTGACGTTGAATCACTGCGGAGCGCAAGGCGGCCAATACCCGATTCCACGGAACACCCATGTCGTGAGCACCTCGTGTTCCGTGAAAAATCTTCTCTGCCGCGGATAGTTCTTCGCTTGCGTCCACCACGCGGAACCACTGTTGAGCAAGGACAAAGTCAAAGGCATTGCGGTCAATTTTTTCGCTCGCGATAGAGGCTGCTCGCAACCGTCCAAACCACGCCTTTACCGATGCAAGTCCATTTTTCTCCCTTAATCGGATCGGTATTCGGGTTATGTCGGCGTGAAGCTTTCGTTCCTCCGGAGACATGAACAAATCAAGATTGCGTTCAAGGAAGTCGCTTTGAATCTGCAGTGCGTGTTGGTTCATGCGCTCCAGCTCCGAACCCTGTGAAGTCTGCTGCGAATGGACTCGATAAGCGCCGAGAGGCTCCCTCAGCGCATGAAAGGTCAAGGTGTCGGACGCGCGGCTCCAAAGGTCGTAATCCAGAGTGTTGCCGAACTCCTCGCGAAATGAAAACCCGCCGTCTTGAAAATGCTTCCTCCTCATCATGACTGTGTTGCATGCAATCGGGTTTGTGAAGGGCATTGCTGCACGAATGCCGGCGTGAGTGTCCGGGCGAACCTGTGTGTATGTCTGCAAGGGTCTATCTGGCAGCTGGACGTGCACATCAGTCCAAGAGGCAATGAGTGACACCTCTGGGTGTGCATCCAAAAAAGCGACTTGCTTTGCCAGTCGGTTGGGATAGTTCAAATCATCTTGGTCGAGCCACGCCAAGAATTCGCCCCTAGCCTCGTCAAGTATGCGATTTCTAGCGTTGACTAGCCCAGCGTTGGTCGGGCTTGAAATTAGGCGTATTCGTCGATCACTAATCTGCGTGACAATCTTTGCGGACGCATCGGGCGAACAGTCATCAAGGACGAGAATCTCCCAGTCAGAGAACTCATCTGCACGGACAGTAGCGATAGCCTGAGATATGTGTTTTTCGCCCTTATAGAGAGGTATGCCTATGGTTACGCGAGGGAGCGCCGGCAGCATGAGGAAACGATACTAATTTTCAGCCCTAGACCTGAGATGGCGAAGTAAGCCGCAAATGATGGGGATCTGAAGACGACCCGTGACCTCTCGCCTGTCCGCCATCATGAGTCAAAAGCCACTTTCCCGGAAAGGTGTTCGACGACTTGCCTACTGAGCGGGCTGCAATTGCCCATATCTGTTACGGGGGTGAAGGCGGTCAACTAGCAGCCGTAAGCACTTTGGTCGCGGAGTTTGACAAACTCGGCTTCAGTTCGGCTGTTGTAGCTTTGGGGTCGCCTGTGGTGTTGAAGGAGGACCCAGGCGAATGGTCGGATCCGAGATGCCTAGTCTCCGTTTCAATCACGCGCCGGGGCGACATTGGGTCAATGGTGAGAGTGGCATCGGCAATTCGACGAATAAGACCCCGTGTGATCCTTTGTCATAGTCATCGGCATGCACTTGCTGGAGTTGTCGGCCAGGTTCTGTCGGGTCGCCGGCCAACCCTGGTTGTGGTGGAGCATCAAAGTACTCATCTACGGTCAAAGAAGGACGATGTGCTTTCGGGGTTGGCGCTTGCGGTAAGTCGCGGTGTGGTCTTCCTCACCACTCAGTATCAGGAGCGGTATCCGCTGCGGCGACTCCAAGAAATATTGGGGCGCCCCGGCTTTGTGGTGCCAAACGGGATAGGAGCGACGCATCGTCGATCCTCGGGAGAGCTTCGACTTGCACCAAAGAGACGACGGACACAGATTATTGGTATGGCCTCACGGCTTGTGCCCACGAAAGAACATGACGTATTAATAAGAGCAATCCATATCCTCCACTCGCGGCTGGGGTACGACAAAGTGCATCTGCGGATAGCGGGCGAGGGCTCCACATTGCAGGAACTTGGAGCGCTTGCTGAGGAACTGGGTGTCGCCGAATTCGTACACTTCGTCGGACACGTTCCAAGCAGCGAGATACCGAGCTTTCTGGCGTCGCTGGATGTCTATGCCCACGCAACGCTTGGCGAGGGATTCAGTATCGCGTTGTTGGAAGCCGCCGAAGCTGGCGTGCCGATCGTGGTCAGCGATGTGATGGGTGTCAATGAGTTCTTTGTGGATGGAGAGACAGCTGTGCTGGTTCCCGCCTCAAATCCAGATGCGATGGCTGCAGGGATTACCCGAGTTTTGGACTCGCGAGTTGGGTCCCGGCTTGCATCAGCGGCGAGAGAATGGGTTCTGAAGAATTACTCCAGCGATCAAATGGCTGCCGGCTACAGAGCTGTCCTCGCGGCAGTAGACCCCAGCGGTGAATGGTTGATGAAGGCCCCTTCAAGGTGACCATATTTACCTAGCAGCGAGTATGGATGAGCAAAAGCGAACAACTGATTCAGCCGAGGAGACCCACGTTGACGTGCGTTCCAAGCCATCTTGCGCGCCCGTCTTTACTCGGTTCAAGAGGTGCTGATCGTTTGCAAGCCTCAGTATCTCGCGAGCGAGTCCTTCTGGAGATCTGTCGACCGCGAGGAGGCCATCCACTTCGTGGTGGATTTGCTCGCTGATTCCTCCAACAGAAAAAGCGACTACCGGCTTACCTGAACCATGGGCTGCTGCAACGACTCCCGATTGACTTGCTTCGAGGTACGGCAGAACCAAAACGTCATGGCTATGAATGAGCTCACCAAATTCGCGATCAGACAACCACTTGTTTCGGACATCTATTTGCGAGAGACGAGACAGTTTGGATTCGTATGGTCCGAGGTTTCCCGACCCAGCAATCGTAAGCGACACACTGTTGTCCGATGCCTCAAAGACCTGATCAAAGGCGTCCAGTAGTACGTCCAGTCCTTTATACGTCCGAATCCTTCCAATGAAGAGAAACTTCACTGTGCCGCGCTCTTGATCAGCAGTCTTGGTTGGCGCGGAGTAAAAGAAGGGCGCATGTGGAATAACGATGGTTCCATAAGGTGGTTGGTGTCTCCGACCATCAAGTTGACTCTTGACGTGTTTTGACAGAGCGATGTACGCGTCTGCGTAACGTTGCTCGTAAGCTCCTACCCACCGCTGAATCCGACCGGAATCTCCTTTATGCCGAACAGCATCATGCACCGTGAGCACGTACGGGATGTTCTTTTTTTGCAGAATAGTGACCATGGCAGAGTTCCATGGGTGCCACATAGGGCAGTAGACGACATCGACATGATTGTTGGTCAAAAACTTATCGAATCGACGTCGTAGAAGAGGGAGTTGAAGGCTTTTCCTCATGCCTTCTAGGGTGGTGGCGAACGTGTCAACTTCAAGCCTTGGGGCGTCAA